>OKWJ01000013.1_pt1 | contig 275477 bp, 258 predicted proteins | sample 1607121 | NCBI WGS metagenome assembly OKWJ01 (sample SAMN04414080, study PRJEB24778) | human gut metagenome | material: faecal | host: Homo sapiens | reverse complement strand
CGCTTGATGAAGAACAACACGCTGAATCTTTTTCTTTCCATACGGCTCAATTTTTAATGATACAAAGTTAGGAAATCGAACCGAGAACCCTGTTATGTAAAATAGTGCAACGTGCTGTAAAAGAATGAAGTAAATACCTCGCAGTGGAACATTCCGGGCTTTTGAAAACAGTCCCTTGAATAAAGACGTATGGTTTGCTTCAATCCCACTAATTTTGCCTATTCTTGGAAAAGAAAAATCCCCGAATTTCTTTGAAATTCAGGGATTTACATCGTTTTTCTTTCTTAAAAAGTGGTGCCACCAGAACCACTTTTTAATTAATCTTATTTTATTTTACTTTATCATATTTTACTCATATATCTAATATTCAATCATATATCCAATTTGCACAGCCAAGCAAGATAAAATAAAATTAAAATATGCAGTATCAATGTAGCATCAACTGAAAGTTTGTTACATTTGTCATGTAATTGATAAACGTACAAATATCATGGGCAACTATTTTTTACGGACAAAAAAAGAAAAAGGGACGGCAAGCGTCTATCTTCGGGTACAAAAAAGGAATCCTAAGCTGAACATCTTAGTTTGTAGCAAGGTTTCCGTAGATATCCAACAATGGGACAAGGTAACGCAAGACGTTGCCAAATGGAATGATTACTGCAAAACACAAGACGGAAGAAAAGTCAAAGAAACACTGGATTCGATTTCTTCGGCAATAGACAATCTCATTTCGCAGGGGATTTATGACAAGGCAAGGATTGATGAAGTGGTTGAGGATGTCGTTTTCAGGGAAGAAAGAGAGCGACAACGCATTCAAGAAGAAGAAGAGCGACAAGAGCAAGAAAGGCTAAGACTAATCAAGGAACAGGAGGAAGAAGCCAGAAAGGCTGATGTCATTCTTTTCTTGGAAAACTTTCTGGAAGGCATAAAAAATGGCAGGATCAAAAACGGAGCGGAAAACTACACCCCCAATACCTGTAAAGTATGGAGCAACTTTCTTGGCATCCTAAAACGTTTTATCCAAATATATCCTTTTACATGGAAAGATATAAACAAGGCTTTGGCCGACCATTTCGTTTCTTTCATGGAGAAAAACGGCTATATGGTAACATCTATTAATAAATACATTATCTGTTTTAAGGCAATGATTCAAAATGCAATGGACCAGGAACTACATAACAATCTTATTGCATTGAGAGCGTTCAGTAAAAAAAAGATACAGGAAACGGATAAAGCCAAAGAAATCTATCTGACCAAAGCAGAGTTACAAGCACTGTATGAAATGCCGTTGGAAGGATTAAAAGACAAGGTACGCGATGTTTTTCTTGTTGGATGCTATACTTGTCAGCGTTTCAGTGATTATGCCCGTTTAGAGCAGGAAAATTTCACCAAGACTGCCAAAGGTACCAAAGTAGTTCGTATCGTTCAGGAAAAGACCGGCAATGATGTCGTGATACCTATTTTGAACGATAATCTACTGCATATAGCGGAAAAATACGGGTATGACATACCAAAAGTTAATGATGTCATATTAAATCGCTATATCAAACAAATATTGAAAGAGCTATCCTCTACCGTTCCATCTTTAGCCAGAAAGGAACGTACTCTCTTGACAATGAAAGAACGTGAAAAGGAAAAACAAGGGCTTGTCTCTTTTGAACGGGATAACAAAGGAAATGTTATCAAACCGCGATACGAATTAGTGAGCAGTCATACGGCAAGACGTAGCGGAATAACGAATCTGTATCTTAGTGGGAATTTTGATACATACCAGATGATGAGCATATCCGGTCACAGAGATGAAAAAACGTTCTATGAGTATATAAAGCTAAGTTCGGATGAGGTGGCAGATAGTATCGCCAAGAAAATGGATGAACGAAAAGAGGCCATAAGCAATGAGAGACTATTCTAATAATATTAACATCAAAAATATACGATATCATGTCAGCACTAAAAAATTATTGTGATAAAATCCATGAGTATATACGCCTATATGGAGAAGACTATATTTGGCATATTGGATGGCAAATTGAACCTATACCCTCAAAACAGGATTATCGACGCGATCACAAACAGGAAACGAAAGAACACAAAGTCTTTAAAGGGGATCCTGAGCGACTTGAACAGATCGGCCAGAAATGTTTTGACGCACGTCAAGAATGTTTCAATGAAATAGGAAAAGACCTCATATTGTGTGGAACCCCTGAGGCTAAAGAAAGATATGCAAAATTGGTCATAGAAGATATGTCGTATATAACACTAAATCATCCAATCGCACAGTATGACAAATTTAAAAGTGTGGTACAACATGATGTATTTGGTCCAATTCTCGGTCTATTTAAGAATGAAAACATAAACATTTCTCCATTTCTTGATATGCACAGGGAATTGGACAAGGACCTGCTTTCATTTTTTATGTCTGATGAGAATGAGATAATAGATTCTGAAAAAAAGCGTGAGCAAACAAACTTTGAGGATATTTTCTTTCCCGAACATAAAGAGCATATTCCAGACTTCATCAAAAGGTTAGAAGATAGGCAAATCATTAAAGACGGCATATTTAATCATCGTAATAAGAACCATTTAGCCAAGTTAATCTGCTATATGCAAGACAAAAAGATCATTAAGAAAGACTGCGATCATATTTCTCTTGCAAGATGCTTCTATGGGTTCTTTGGAAAGGAAGTAGAGGAAAAGGCAGGGAAGAACATAGTAACAATAAGCAATGTGCGAAAAACCTTAAGAACAGGCATAGAGGGACTTTCCGAGGAAGAGAAAAGCGATTTTGACCTTATTTGTTCTATTTTTATTTCCCGAAGGGAATAACGGGAAAAACGGGAATCACGAACTCATGATCTTTGTGGCATGACTTTTAAAAACTAAAGATCATGGATAAAAATGTTTTTTTATGGGGTTTAACCCCTCAAGAGTTTCAAAAAATGCTCATCAATGCATTGGAGCAAGTTATTGAACCTTTAAAGCCTGCTAAAGAGAGTAGGTCAATAGAACTACTCACACGCAAGGAGACAGCAGAACTTTTGCGTATATCCTTGCCTACCTTAGCTAAATGGAGCGAACAAGGCATCATCCACGCTATCTCTATGGGAGGACGGATATATTACTCTCTATCTGAAATTCAGAATATTCTGGAAAAGAAAGGAGGCAAGCATGTATGATACCGTAAAGTTTCGCTTAAATTGTTTGGAAGAGGAGAAAAGATTTCTCCTCTCCAATTTTAATTTCCAATTAGATACAAGTGTTCACTATGAATGTTGGTCCTATCAATTGGATAATTTGATAATTAAGATCTACACTTCATTCATTACCATAGAAGGGAGCCTTGCCAAATTCTATTATGGAGAAAACTTACATTTGTTGGGAAGAGAAGAGATCAAGCAAGCCATAGACTTACTTAGTGACATTTTGCAGTTGGATATAAACTCTGCTCATGTTACACGTATAGATATAGCAGCAGATTTTGAGATGTCTCATAATACCAAAGAATATTTTCCATTTTTAGGTAACTATCCACGGCATAAGAGAGATTTATGTAAGGGGACTACACTTTATTATAAATCAGCAAGTCATACTTGTACCTTTTACGACAAAGGAAAGGAGTCACAAGGTAAAAAAGGCGCAGAAAGTTGTTTGTTAAGGTTCGAGAGTAGATGGTTTAAACCCTCATCATCTACGCAGTTGGACTGGAAAAACATAACAGGTGAGACTCTATCGGACCCCCATTTTTACCAAGAAATCATTCAGCTATGGGGAGAAAAATATTTTGATATCGAAAAAAGGAATATCCCGATCAGTAATCCTAGCATCCCCATAAATACTCCAAAGAAGGCAACAGAGTATCTTCTCAATGCCTTGTTATACTTACCTTCGTTTTTGCCTTCATCTACAAAGTTCATAGAAGAAACGAAGAGGTTTTTAATAGAACAGTTAAATACTCAAAGCAGGAGCCGATTTAACAAGATGCTAAGTGAACTCAATGAGAATTTTTCTCTAAACGAAAGATCTCCACTGATGGAAGAACTTGATTGTAAGATCAGAGATCGTATCTCATTAGAATTAGGCAATCTCTAATAATAAGGTGAACTTATAATCAAATATTGATATCTAGGAGTATATGAACGATACTATTCTATACATCTCGTATCCCCACATAGGGACTATTTTAAGCTATATCAAAGTCATATTGGATAAGTTGTAAGACAACTCGACACATATGCTTAAAACAGCCCAAAACAAGGGAAAAATCCAATGTCGGCATATGGAGAGCGGTTCTGATGTTGCAGGCAAGTAACGGCGGAAGAGGCAGCAGGAGCACCCAGCCATAGAGGGAACAGGCGGCCGACGAAGGCTGTCCCCCTCTGGGTGCCGGAACTGCCTATTTCTTTCTGGAACGCATGTCGGCTGTTAACGGTACCGAGCAAGAGCATACTTTCACTGTTTGATCATCTTGCATATAACCAAAAGTCAATCCAAAGAGCCAAGCTATAGCAGAACTGTTTTAGTTTGTATTTGCATGAAGTTTGTTTATTGGGGCTTTTGGAATACGATCAGGAGAAAATTTGTTGTTATTGGTACCCCTTTATCCCGTTTTGAACATAAAAAATCCAGCCAAAAGCCCATAGATATCGCTTACAGAAGGGACACAATCGGCATTCTTTGCCGGTTTTTCTTACCGGTCAAAAATGTATTTATTTTTCCCTTATTTTTACGCTCTTGTATAGAGAAAAAACGACTTTTCGTGCAAATAACAGGGGGAAGTAACCCCAAAAACGGGTAATGAACGGGGGGTGGTTCATGGAAGGTAGGTATATACGGACCTTACATAAAAAACTTACCCAATATCTAGACTATCGTGCCTAAATGCAGATAGAAGCATTATAAGGCTATTTCTTATGCCAGAGAAGAAAGGTACCACCAAAGAGACAAATATCGTCAGGAGCAATTAAAACAATAAAATATAAGGTTTTGCATTGCACAGATAATATTAATGCTTTACCTTTGCAGCGTATTGGAAATAACGTAGAAGCGTTTCGATATTATCTTGCATTGAAATCTGGACAATTTCAACTAACCAAGATAGTAACAAAATGACTTCCTGCGCTTATGTTGTTATATATCTGCCTGTAAACAGGTGGACCATATACGTGCATAAAGCGTGGGATCATTTTCTATTATTGGTTAGTGGGCAGTCCAGAGCCTCAATGCAGTAGTAGAGATGGTTCCCACGCTTTTCTTATTTATTAATCTTTCTATAGGGAACAAGAAAGCTAAAAGATATCAACATGCTAACCAAAGAACAATTACTTTTTTTACACTCCCAAGGTTTATCAAAGGAAGACACATTTGATGCTTTAGGTATGACACAATCAACGTACTATCCTATAATGAAAAAAGCCAATAAGTTAATTGCTTATAATACAAAACCTTGCAAAAACGGCCATACAATGAGAACTCGTTCTGGTCATTGTCCACAATGCAATACAGCATATTTAAAATTCATACAACGATCAAACGAAGGAGGATTTGTATATATAGCCATTAGCCAAAGAAGTAAATTATGCAAAATAGGCCTTACACACGCAATTGCAGTAAGAGAGGAATCACTTAATAGGACTTATTATGCAAATTTTGATGATTGGGTGATTAGGTTTGCCATAAAAAGTGAATATGCAGGAAAAATAGAAGAACTTGTAAAAATGAGACTATATGCGTATTCTTATCAGTTAGAATATTTTCATGATGGAAAAATGCAGATAGCAACAGAACTATTAAATTGTGATTTCAAGAAGGCTAAAAGTACAATTATAGATGCATGTAAAAAAAGCCAATATGAATATAAAATTGTCCTGAATAGAAACGAAAAAAAATAGTTAGTTATGGTGCAACGCGGAAAAAGATTTTTTGCTCACAAGGTCGATGTAAGGGGACTAAGTAGAAAGCAGGCCACAGCAAAAAGGAATTATGAGTATCGAATGTGGAAGCTCCACTGGGAATTGAAAGATATTTACAAGGAAGAGATAAGCACATCAGAAAAGGCTTATTTTAAAAGAGGAGGAAATAGAGTCACTTCTATCAATGAACCTGTTCGAGATGGGAAATCTTCTTATCATAGGCCTCGTAGGAATTACTGGGGCAATTTGAATGAGAAAGATACCTATAGCGAAAATCCTCATACTTCATCTTACGATCATTCAAAATACGAAGATGATCATGATGGATTTTATAATAATGACATGTTATGGAAATAACATTGATTATATTACAACACAGGATTAATATATCTTTTATTTTTTAACCCTAATATCATATATATCAAACTATTGTACAAAAACAGACAATATTTTATGAAACGGACAATTCAAATAATTATTTTATGCTTGTTTATTGTAAACATAGCAAATTCATATGCCGTACCAGAAAACGAATACGACTATGCAGGTGTTTTTGACAGGGTGATCAGAAGTAAGTTTGACATTCAAACAAATAGGAGGCTAGATCTATACGGTGTAAATCCATATAACGTATACAAAGTAGTACAAGAAGGTAATTTCATATTTCTTATAGGCGACGAAAACGGCGTATTCATGAAGGCAGAAGGTATTCATTATTATAAGGCCCCCAGTAATCCAGAATTTGAGGAATGTCTTCGACTTGTTGCACGTATGTACCAGAAGGATGTTGAAATACCTTATACTTTTCCAGTTGTTATACAATTTCAAAATTGTGGAGGAGTAGCATTTTACACTGGAGGAGGATCACAAACGAAAGGTATACAAGAAGGAAAGCCATCCACTTGGGCAGGAATGATTATAGACGTAGATATTAAAAAAAATGAGAATGTACATTATACTTTGAAAGAAGGGGAATCATATAGGGGATTGTATCTTGCAGAAGTAATTGCACATGAAATATTCCATTGTGTATTCTGGAATGAATGGCAACGAGAATATCGAGTATATCCATATTCTTGGGTATCAGACGAACATTATGAGTATGAGCCTGGTCATTATAGAGATTATTCAGATGATCTTGGACTTGTTACACATTTCTATTGTGGAGCCAATGCAATGCTCGCAAATGCTGGGAAACCAATACAAATATATACCGGCCATTTTTCAAACGCTTTCTCGAACACAGATGATAAATTTTTCGCATTCAGTGACAGAGTGCATAAAGCAGTAAATCATTTAGGCAAAATATCTTTAGGGATAATGAAAGATGTTGGATTTAAATTGAAACCCGGAGTAGATATAAGATGCGATAAATATACAGGATATCTATTTGACGAAACAGAACAGATCTGGGCGCATGTATCTTTAGGGGACACTCTAAAGACCGTAGAGAAATGGTTTGATAATGGAGAATGGTTCTATACGTGGAAAGAGTATTCTTCAGCCACATCTAATGAAACCATAAAGAATGACAACCATTTGGATATCCGTGCAGGAAATGGCAAAATATTGATTTGGAATAACGGAAAACGGTCAGAGATTTATATCTATAGCATATGGGGAACCCTGATAGATAGACAGGATATTGGCACCGGTAGCACAGAAATTGAAATCGGATCACCCGGAATATACATAGTCAAGAGTGGAAATTATTCAAAAAAAGTTCTTTGTTTGTAATATAAAATTGGCATATACTTCGGATAATACCTCTAATCTTATGAGGAAGACATCTTTATAGAAACAAAACACAGAGAATAAGTATTTCAAGTAAGTAGTCAAGATCAAGTATGTATATCTAATCAGATGAAAAAGTTAGTTCAGTGGATTATTATATTGATTTGTTGGTTCACCTTATCGCCACTTTTTTATTACTTGGCTAAGAAATGGAAGTTGTTGAGAACCTTGCGGCGAACGATATTACTGTTGATCTCGCCTCTATTTTGGTTTCTATACGCAATTCTTTTTATAGTGTCGGTATACTTGGCCGATGATATGCAACGTCGTTTTCAATTTATGGATCATGAAGAAATAGCTGAAATAACAAAATCTCCATTTCCCTCTTATATGATTTTGTATCACCATTCGGAGTCCGGTAGCTTTTTGGGAGATCATACAGACAAAAAAAGTTTTATGTTCTTTCGTCTTCCCTCTGATTCTTTTTATCATGCTATAGATAGCCTAACACTTATAAAGGAGTCGGGATGGAGTAAAGACGCAAATAACAAATACACGTATCAGATGGTCTGGGATGCCAAAGATTCTCCAAATGGAGACGATTTATTTTTGACTATTGAGATAGAAAAAGGAAGCAGATTTGGACATATGAGATTCGGCGCCTGGTAAAGTTGATAGATTACTGTCAGCCTAACCGCATCAGCAGAGAATCCCTTACACGATTCTTTTGTCTAATCGAAGATTTTTCCCTATATTTGTACATCCTCATGGCTCATGAGGTTTATCAATTACGAATAAGGCCTTATTTCCGGGATCGGATAATAAGGCCTTTATTTTGTGCAGTATCAAAGTAGTATCAATTTCCAATAGCCGAGATAAAGCAAAAATGCTAACCGCGTTATTATCAGCGATTAGCATTTTCACCAAGTGGTGCCACCAGGAATCGAACCTTTTGCTTCGGTTTATTCTAACTCCTTGAATGACTGCACATTTATTACTTTATCTTTTATGAAAGCCATTGAATTAGCATCACACTAAATTCATCGCTTTTCTTGACTAATCTTGTAATCTTTATCTCTTTGACGTTGCAAAGATAAACAAAAGGTTCGATTTCTGCAAACTAATGCATATTTTTTTGCCTGTTTTTTGTCAACGATGCTGTTTATATCTATAGTCTCTGCCTACAGTGTCATTGAAACAGTAATTTGTATCTGATGTAAATAAAGACATTGTGTTTCCGTATACGCTTTATTAATAATCAAGTACTTATTAGATTTTTTCTTTATTTCCTATACTTCTTGCATTATTTGTACTCCTATTCTATTACTGATAGCCGTTTCTACGGCATCGTAAATTTCAGTTTTCGTTGTCTCTATTGATACGATAAGTGAATATTTGATAACATTATCAACATTAGCTAATTTCCTTTCTTTCCACCATCCTTGACCTGGATAAACAATTATCTGCCCACAAGAAGCCAATTCAGCGGCCGTACATTCAATCCAGTCAGATTGTACAGTACCTTGTTCTCTACGTTGTTGTTTGATGGTCCATCTGTTAGTATCATTGTCAGTTTTCTTTTCTCCTTCACTTTTATTTCTTCTGCAAAGAAACTCTTCCATACTCTCGCTTGCACTTTTCAAGTCGAAATGCAGCGTAGCAGATGGATAACGATACTTGTTGCTTCTTCCTGCATATCCAGGAGACGGCTTTACATAATAAGATAGTGTGATTCTTATTTTTACATTTTCTTCTCCCATTTGTTCCAGCACCTCTGTTGGCCAAGGCAAATCATAAAAGTGCAATTGATTATAGGTGTTTGAACCATCTTTTTCCCAATAGGGTATTAACTCATTTTCAAATATAAACGTTGCATATTTTTCATTACTGAATAAGGCCGTCTCTTCATCAGGAACGCCATAGCCGCATAAAGGTATAATATCCTTGATATTACCGATACGTATCATTTCCGGTGTCCATTTGGCAGAATGTACCATCATGCCACGAACAGACAACATGGAAAGAGCTGGTGTTGCTGTTTTTATTTTTGCCGCAAGACGTGTCGCTAATGCTGTAGCCGCACTTGTAGCATGGAACTGTTCCAATGATTCCGCCAAATCTTGGCAGGTAGTAATCAAACTTAAATCAGGATGTGTCGTTGTTTGAAAAACAGGATGATAGGCTATATTACCTCCTTCCATGACTATTTCAGGCTTATTGCAACCATTTCTCCAACTCCACGAACTTCTTGACATGGGTGACAGATTCCCTGGAGCTGCCAGTGCCTTGTAGCTTTCATCTGTTACTATCGTTTTCTCCGTATATGCTCCGACTGTTAATGCGTTCCATGCTTGAGCCGGACTTTGTACAGCATTGGCTTTGCAGGACTCCAGATAATTTGTGGCATCTACTTCAGGGGGCTCAATGTTGCCCGCTGAAACGAGCACCAAGCGGTCGCACTTGCCATTATGGTATATGCTTTCATCCAATGACGCAGAACTTGACGTTGACTTTCCGTCATACGATGTACCATCAGTTACAGCCATACATTGTATAGATGCCCCCATAGTCTGAGCCTGATAGATAGCATCTTCAATTACCGCTCCATAGAAATCCGGATCTGTTGTATGACCGTTCTCTACAATCTTCACGGAAGCCAAGTCCTGTTCTATGATTATCGGACCTCCATGTCGATAAGTTATATCCGTCAAATCTCCATAAAGCATAAGTCCGGCCATACCTGTACCATGGTCACTGTGGTCTGTTGTATCCGGCACGCTGATAGCACTTTTCATCCTGTCATTAGGAAGAGCAGGTGCCAGCAGTTTATGGGCATTGTTGACGCCTGAGTCCAACAAGCCTATTCTTGTACTGTCTTTATCAAGCGCAAATTGGATTTCTCCTTCAATCAGTTCACTCCACTCGCGACTTTCGCTCCGATTTTTTATAAGTATCGATGGCTGATAATAGGGACGCACTCCTTCTATATAACCGATAGATAGCGGTAATTCACATAACTGTTGTTTGGTTGCTTTTATCATCCAAACATCTACTCCATCAAAATCCAAATGATTTTTACCTGCTTTTAAGATAGCAAGTTTATCCAAGACATCTGATAATTTTACTGTGTCATATTCCTTTGTTTTAGTTATCCACAACTCAAATAAAAAGGCTTTATTATCAGGTAGTTTGTCGAAATCTTCTGTAGATGTATAGAGCGCATGTATATCTGCCGGCTTAATGGCGTTGATAGGTTCAATCAAGCCTGTATTTTTAGGTTTGCCTGTTTTCGTATTATACTTTTCATCGGCATACTCGTCTGCCTTCTTGCTCAGCCAATCTTTTTTCTCATTTTTGATATATACGGTTACATCAACATTTCCGTCACTTTTATCTTCGGAGATTTTCAGAATGGAAGCTCCACTACTTTGGGCTAACTTTTGGGGAACCAATTTGGGAGACATGTCAAGGTTTATATACACACCATCCGCAGACGGTAAACCACACTTTTCCCTTTCAGAAAGAGTCGTGATGGCATATTCAACGACTGCATTATAGCTTTCCTTGATAAATGCAGCATGTTCTTGTCTGTTCCTTTCAGGAATAACAGGTGGTGGTACAACCTTTGCTCTTGGCGTGAAAGAACGGGGTTCTGCTATTTGGTTACCTAAGAAAAAATGTTCCTTTTGCATATTATCTCCTTATTCAACTTATTTCACGGCAAAGTTGATTCCGTTTGTCAACGACCATCTTTACCAATTCTATATTCATTGGCACATCATTTAACAAAGATTCTTTGAATATATCAGAACATACCATTTTTATCTCTGCATGGCTCATACCTTCAAACAGAGGTGCTGCCATGGAATAATCAAGTTCTTTAGCCGCATATAGATATTCACGCAACAGATGAATACGTTGTCCGGAGTCTGGCAAGCGATATTCAATAACGTCATCAAAACGTCGAAACATCGCTTTGTCTATCGAATCAATGGCATTTGTCGCTGCTATAATGAAACTGTCTGATGAGTCACGTTCCAACAATTGAAGAAATGTGTTGAGTATTCGGCGCTGTTCACCTACTTCATTTTCCATTCCACGCTGAGCACCGATAGCATCGAACTCATCAAAAAGATAGACTGCGGGAACCTCATCTATAAAATCAAAGATACGGCTAAGTTTCTGTCCTGTCTCACCCATGAATTTTGTAACGACTTTCTCTGTCCTCACAATAAATAAAGGAAGATTCAACTCTTTAGCCAATACTCCTGCTGTCATAGTCTTGCCTGTCCCAGGTACGCCATAGAGCAATAATTTGCGGCGATTGGCAAGTCCATATTTCCTAAGTTCTTCTCTCTTTGTAAATTCTTTGATGACTCTTTCTATCTTTTCTTTCAATGTTTTGTCCGTCACCATATTTTTCAGGCAATCGTATGTCTCAACTTGAAGCAATAAGTCATCCACATCTTTATTACGTGGAATAAGCTTTAAAGCACTAAAAGATGTTTTTCTTTGACTTAAAAGCTCCTGGATGGTTCTTGCTAATACTGCATGACCATTCTTTGCCTCTACAGCAGAAATCTGGAGAGCAACTTTTCTAAATTGTGCATCATCGTTATTCAGATGATTACGTATCAAAGACAATATTTGGTCCGCATTTGCCATCTATAAATCAATAATTATTGCTTTGCAAAATTACTATTTTTCCGTCTAATTCCCTAATATATTATCAAATATCACCAATGTCGCCAAACTTTTTGAGGAATGTTTATAGTTTGTCCGATAGATTTATGATTTAAGGAGTGTATGTAAAACACACAAATAGTAATGGAAATGATAAATCATATGGTAACATGTTTTTATATTAGGTTGCTTGTCGTCTGATGACTTTTGATGCCATCTGATGACACTGTTTTGTCTGTTCCGGGTATAAAGCGGTTCTTTGTCCTATGTGTTAATCGTGAATTAATTCATGAAAAAGATATGTCATGAACATACAGGAAGCAAAGAATATCAGGCTTGTTGATTTTTTAGCCGGATTCGGACATGAACCGGTAATACAGCGTGGGAACAGCGTATGGTACAAATCGCCCTTCAGGACGGAAAAGGAGGCCTCTTTCAAGGTAGACCTCCATAAGGAACTATGGTATGACTTCGGTCTGGGGAAGGGAGGGGATATTATAACATTAGCCAAGGAGATTTATCGGACACAGGATGTAAGCCGTGCGTTACGGTGTATTGAGGATAAAAGGACGGTTTTGAAGCCGGTTACTGTCTCCTGCCCTTTTGAAAAAGCGTATCCCGCCTTTCAGGACTTGAAAATCACTCCTCTTGCCAACCGGATACTGCTTGCCTATCTGGAGGAACGGTGCATTGATACGGAAACGGCCCGAAAAGTATGCAAGGAGGCTCATTTTAATCGGAACGGGAAAAATTATTTTGCCATCGCTTTCCCTAATATTTCCGGAGGGTACGAAATCAGGAACAGGTATTTCAAGGCTTGTATCGCTCCCAAGAACATCAGTCGTATCATCAGTTCACCGGAGAGCGGGATTTGCTATATTTTTGAGGGGTTTATGGATTTTCTGTCTTTCAGGGCGGCTTTTCCATCCTTGGAAGAGGGGGATTATATAGTGTTGAATTCTGTCAGTAACTTACAGAAGGCTTTTTCTTTCCTTTCACGATATGACGGCATCTGTTGCTGTCTGGACAATGATACCGCCGGAAAAAATGCGGTGCAGGCATTAAAGGAGAAATACGGAATCCGTATATGCGATCTCTCGCATGAATATTCCGGATATAAGGACCTGAATGAATATCTGTGCGGGAAAAACAACCGGCTCCATATATAATGGAGGAATTGAAAAGACAGTCTGATGGTGTACCCTCGTTTCCTTCCTGCCGCACGTGGCAGGAAGCGGGTTGATTTTTAATGCGGCGATACTGTGTTAATAGTAGAATGTGGTCAGATGAGTTTTATGGTCTTTTACAATCTTTACTTCCTGCATCTGTCCGTATATCTCACGCACGGATACCGGACAGTCCATCTTTTCCCACTCTTCCGGGGAAATCCTCATGTCGGAATTCCTGAAACATAGCATGACCATTTCCGGGGAATCCTCTTCTGCGAATATGAAACCTTCATGGTCGTCGACAAATTGCCTGAGTCCATCCTCATTCTTGCAGGATATTTCTCCGGTGTACATATCCCCACCCGGCCGGGTGTTTTTGCGGATATGGATTTTGAACCATTCCCGGCTTTCCGGCTGTTCAGATGCGCCACACTCCCACAGGGCTATTTTCGCATCGTAGTAAACCTCCCCGTTTTCACATGCCCCATAATGCCCCCAATGCTTGAAACGGCCGGTAGTCCATGTATTGAACCTTACATCGCCTGCCTTTACCAACACGCACTCACCGCCATGCATATCGCATTTGATGCCCTTTTTATCCCGGGATACGAACGGGACACGGGAGAAATTCCGGAGCACGATGTTATCTCCATACACGGCATCTACGAAGAACGGCCGGGAACGTTCACCGTATTCGGAAATAAAGAACAGGCTGTCACCTGTACGGGGATACCGGTCGGAACGTGTCTTTTCGATGTGTTCCACCATTGCGTTCACTTTCTCTATGTCTTCCCGGACAAGCCCGTGTATCCGGTCATACCAGTAGTTCAGGCGGATGAACGTTTCCTTGCAATACTTGTTTTTTGTTTGGATCATGGTCTTTTTTATTTTATGGTTAAACATGCCCGGCTTTGGTAAAGCCGGTATTTCTTTTCTTATATGCATCCGTTTGTCTTTTGCCCTGATTGTGCAAGGCTTGGCGAAAAAATACCGCAGCGAAGCGAGGATGATTTTTTCAGCCAACCGGTCCGAAGGACCGCCTTGCTCGATCAGGGGCAAAAGGCTACCTTTGCAGGTAAGAAACAGAAATGCGGAACACTGCTTGATTCCAAGGTGGAAAACCTTTGCCCCGCCAACCTGTATATCCACCCAATAAAATCCGCCAGGGAAAATCTGTTTTTAAAAGATTCCTTGGTCCATTTAGGAAGCACTTGAAGTCCGGATATTTCCCAAACGGACATTACCGGTCATCAAACGCCTCCACCCTGTTTCTTTCCAGCAAAGCAAGGATGTCCTTCTCCTTATATAGTAATTTGCCTCCTATCTTGTAGTAAGGCAGTTTGCCGTTTATCCTGTACTCTGCCAGCGTCCTGCGTGTCAGTTTCAACTGTTCGGCAAGCTCACAATCCGTAATGTAACGTTCTCCGTTCAGAACCGGACGTAATTTCTCCTCCTGCTTGTCCAGCATTTCGGACAGGCTGTCTATGCTCCGGAAAAAACGAATGATTTCCGGGGTTTCTTTGGTCAACAGGGATTGGATCATCTTGCTTTTAAGGGGTTATACGGTGAATGTTGTTTTCCATAAAACGGATAATATCCTGACGCTTGTAATACACCTTACGGTCTATATAACTGTAAGGGATGGCCCTGCTTCTGCGAAGCTGCAACATCTTTCTTGGAGAGACGTCCATGAGCATGCAAGCCTCCTGGTTGTCAATCCAGTCGTCCATACCGGATACGCAACTTCCGCATGTTTCACACATTTTTTGGGCAACGGCTTCCAGAGCCTCATTCATTTCCATGAATGTTTTAGCCTCGATACATACAAACTCCATAAACTTCATTTTTTGTCGGATACGAAAATATGAAAGGGAACATTCATGCCCAAAAGGATGTCGTCAAATGACATCAGATGTCATTAAACGTCATATGTAACAGAGGGCTGCAGGGGCAAACTTCAGGAAAATGCTCTGAAATAAATATTATCAACCATATATGTTGAATACCTTGTGTGGAAACGTCGTCAGTTTACCCGGTTTTAAGAATATAGGCGGAGTGGTATCTGTAAATTGTAAAGTTTACATTACGGACTTTACAGTTTTACACTTCAAAATTTTACACTTACCATCCACTGATAAAAATTACGCAATACTATTTGCCTGATTATAAATAAGATGTAATATGCAATTAAGTTAATATCGGCACTCCGGCATAGATTTTTCACTAAAGATGGCATATACTCTCGAAAGTGCGCACAAGGAAGGGTATTTCAGTAATAACCTTTAAAAGACAGGAGAGATACGCCATGATGTATATAGACAATGAAGTGCTTGAGAAGATGATAATGACCATAGTGGAAGGTTTTGACCGCATAGAAAAGAAGCTGGACAGGATGGGGCGTGTGAAGGATTTCATGAACGGGGACGAGCTGCTGGACAATTATGATATAGCCAGGCTGCTCAACGTGTCGCTGCGGACAGTCGCCCGTTACCGGGAAAAGGGGCTGATCCGCTATTACCAGACGGACGATAACGGAAAGAATTTCTACAGAAGCTCGGAAATACAGGAATTCTTGCTGAAACGCGGAAAGAAAAAATGAACGTGGGGGTATCAATATGCGGAAATTATGCTAACTTTGTTTCATAAACAGTTGTTATGAAGACAAATACCAATTCCAGATATGCCGTTGCGGTCCTTATTGACGGGGATAACGCCTCCTTTGAGAAGATGGAGGATATAATGGGCTTTGTTTCCCGTTATGGGGATGCCATCGTGAGACGAATTTATGGAGACTGGACGAAGAAAGCGCTTTCCGCGTGGAAGGAAACTGCCCGGGAGCATGGATTCAGGCTTGTACAGGCTTCCTCCCATGCTCCCGGAAAGAACACGACGGATATTGCGCTGGTCATAGACGCGATGGATATCCTTCGTGACGGGCGGGCGGACTGTTTCTGTCTGGTAGCCAGTGACGGTGACTACAGCCTGCTTGCCCAACGGATACGGGAAGCCGGATTGAAGGTGCTGGGATATGGGGAGGGCAAGACTCCCGTATCGCTGGTACGGTCCTGTTCCGTGTTCCTGTATGCCGACCGGAAGGAAAACAAGGTTTCGGACAATACTCCCGAATTCTTTATCCGAAGGGACATGGAGTATTTTGACAAGGCTTTTGAGCAAGCGGCTGACGGCAAAGGGGAGGTGTCCCTTTCGCTGATCGGCGGCGCATTGAAAAAAATGATGCCCAAATTCAAGGTCAGGAGATATGGATGCAAGACATTGGGCAAACTTTATGAAAGGCTGGACCGGTACGAGCTGGTCATGACAGAAAAGGGAGTGGCAAGTGCCGTGCGGCTGAAAGGCTGAACCGCACGGCGGGAATAATCAGGAACCGTCAGTTTCCTTTTATGCATCCTTGCCATAGCATAAAGCATAAAGGAAACTGACGTTCGTTGTCTATACCGGGATGGGATTTATCCGTAGTGTATCGAGATTGAGATAGGCACCCCGGTAGAATGTCCTTCCTTCCCTGAGCATACGCCATAGGATGTCGCAGCCGGTTTGTGCCAGTATGGAATTGATGAAAAGGTCCTGCTTCTGCAAGGCTTCCGCCAGCGAGCAGCTCGGTCCCGAATCCTTTTCCTTGATGGTGGAGTAGCGTACCTCTTCGGTAATGACATTCATGCGGGGAATGGGCAGGTATTCGTTGGATACGGGCTGGAGAATCTTGCCACGGATGTTCCCTATCAGAACCTGTCCGGTGGTCCGGGCATTGCCGAAGTCCATCCAGTATATGGGCGACCGCTCGTTGTTGGAAGTGTGTTCCCGGTGTTTCTTCAGGAAGCGCCAGAGGTTCATCCGGGAGCGGATGTTGTCGGTGCAGGTGACGATGATGTTCGCCAGGGCGGGCTCTTCCCGGTCCGCAGAGGCTTTCAGCGGATAACGCTGCCCCTTTGCCTCCCACGAGAAGCCGAAAAAACGGTTGATACGGGTCACAAGTGCCGCGGCCTTGTTCAATCCGAGTTCCGATCCGCTGAACAGCTGGCGTCCGATGTTCGCTTCCGTGACGGTATCGGGGTCGAAGACCGTCACGTGCAGTCCCGGATGTCCGAGTGCCTGCAATGCCACGCTCATCCGCGCCAGGCCGGTGGCCACCTGTGAGCCTGTTCCGCCCGCACCGATTACGAAGACGGTCACGGGATGGTAGGGGTTGAGCAGGTACCTGTCTGTATAATGAATCTTTTTCATGCCAGTAAGTCTTTAAGTTGTTTGTTCATGGGTTTCAGTTCGTTCTCGTCAAACGGATTGGCGCGTGCCTTTTCCGTTACCGAGACCAGGTTGCTTTCAGTCGGATTCCTGTTTCCTCCCAGATGGGAGAACTCGCTGAGCCAGAAACGTTTTTCCCAATACTCGAGGAGTTTTGAGAAAGTCATGTCTTCCGGGGGAGTCAACGTGGCGTTTCCCAGACAGACACTGCTGCCCGTAACATTGAAGAAAGGGGCGAGGAAAAGCGGGCTGTTTTCCGCCGGTTTTTCCCCCTTGTAGGAGAAAATGTCCAGCCTGTCACCGGAAACCTTGTAGATCACGCCGGGCACATGGAATGTCCCGTCAGGAATATTCAGGCTTCCGGCAAAGAACATCTGCCGTTTTCCCGGAGGATTGTACCAGATGTACCTTTCGTGCCCCTTTCGGGTATCACACCACAGCATGTTGGTAGGGATTTTCCCGTGCGGCACGTTCCGCCGGTCATCCGTATAGGATTCCATCAAGGAGTCCATGAGCTCATAGGTGACGGGCATGGCAGCCTCCATCCTGCCCCTGTCATTGATGGGACGCAGTTCGAGGTAATGCATTCCGTTCCCATAGCGGTTCTCACGGTATTCATACGCGATCAGTGCCGCCTTGGGCACCATCACCTGTTGCAGTCTGTTGGTCAGTTCATTCATATCGTTCATTTTAGAAGTTGTCAGCTATATGTTTTTTAAAACGTGCCAGCCATTTGGAAAGCCTTTCCGGGTAGTCGTCCATTTGGAAGAGACAGTCCGTTTCCGGTGTCAGGAACCTGTATGTGACCGGGGTAAGGGCATAAGTCTCCTGGTAGTCCGAGTTCATGAACCCTTTCATGCATTCAGCCAGCGTGTCACGGGTAGAGTAGACCAGCATGACCTGGCTTTCCATTCCCACCGGGTAAAAATCACGCTCCTCCTCATACGCCCAATCGTACAGGTAATCTGTGAGGTCCGGGCTTTCCGGAGTGATCAGTGCCATACCCTCCCTTATCAATTCCAGCAGTTTTTGTTCCTTCCCCTTTTTTGTCCGGTAATTCCGTACAGCCTTTTCCAGAGAGTTGCAGAACGGTTTTCCCGACATCCGTTTGAGTGCTTTCGCTCGTTTTCCTGACTGGTAGGAATCCGCCAGCCGCTTGTTCGCTCTGATCTCTTTCGGGGAGGCATCGGGATCCCGGTTTTCCCAGTCTTCCAGTTCCTCTATGGCGAAGTCATAGCAAAACGCCTCGGTGACATTGCAGACTCCGTGATGCCGGACGAATTGCCGGATGAACTCCCTGACAATGTTCCTCAATGGTACGGGAAGCCGTTCCGTAAAGTCGATGGGAATCCAGAACAGCTCGGGTTCCGGCCAGTCGTGATGGCGGAACAGACAGAAATGGAGCCTTCCGTCTTTCTCCTCCAGATTGACACACTCCGGCACGCTCTCGTCCATCGCTTTGTACAGTTCGGTGATTTTCAGACGGGGGCTGCCCCCTTTCCTGTATCGGAAAGGGAGCTTTATACCCATAAGTCCGGCATAGTTCGATGCCGATTGGTAGAGATAGTCAAAATTCTCTGGTGTCGTGAGATTGACCGGGGAACCGTCATATCCGTCTTTATGCCAAAAATCCGGTGCGAGGGGAGGAATTTTATCTGTCAGAAAATCATGACGCTTCCCGGTGGCGGCAGTATCCTTCTTTTTTGTCCCGAGATCCCTCTTCGGATGTCTGATGCGCCGATTGAGCGGATAATGAGTCCCGCCAGATTTTCCTTGGCTGATTCTGATAGCTGTCTGCATGGTTTGTCCTCCTTTTTCTTTCTCTTGCCCATACGCTTATCCTTTCACTCCGATGGTTGTCTTGAAGCGGTAGACCGCCTTGTCCTCCTCCCATTCCGGCCCGTGAACGGTCGCCGTTGTCAGTTCGGGATAGGTCATGGAGTAGAAGTCCATCACCTCGTTTACGGACAGGCTGCTGTCCGGATCGCTCAATACCAGTTCCTTGGAGTCCTTCTTGAATTTGAAAATTCTCTGTAATCCTTTGATTTCAAGTGCCATAATTTCTCTTCTTTTATAAGGTTCAACAATATACCATGTCCATTTGTGCCATGTCCGTCATGCGGCATTCCTTCGGGAAGTCCGGATATTCCGCGTACGGGTCTTCCCTGAGCAGTTCCCGGTCATCCTCGTAGTCCTTGTCGAAGTTGTACATTACAGCCTCCTGCACCGGTGCATACTGTGATGGAGCCGGTTGCATCCATTGCTTTCCGTCTATCTGCGGTTGCGGCATCTGTACCGGTTGATGGAACTGGATACCTTGCGGTTGTGGAACCGGTTGCAGTTGTGGTGCAGGCTGCGCGTATTGTACGGGCTGCGTTTGCGGCTGTCCGGGATATACTGCCGGTTGAGGCGTTTGCGGTTGTGAGACGGGTTGCGGAACCGGAGACGGCTGCTCGGGCAAGAACATCGGGATTTGCTCTCCGCTCCGGTATTGCGGTGCCGGGGCTGCCGCCGGTTGCGGCTTGGGCATTGGCGGTTGTTCCATACCGAACAGGCTTCCCTCCGATGCCTTTTTCTGCACTTCCGCCATTTTATCGTCGATTTCCGCTTGCTTGTCCGGAAGTGCCAGCACCTTTGCCTGCTTGAGCCATGTCAACGCTTCGGAATAGCGTTTGCCGGTCATGGCATCCTCTGCCTTCTTAAGCAATTTTTCCATCTTTTCCCGTTTCTCGCGAACCTCCTTGGACTCTTTCTCCACCGCAGACCTGGCGGCTTTGCTTTGTGAGGCCGCCTGTTCCGCCTGCTTCTCGAACGTTTCCAGGTTGGTAAGGATGCCCTGCGCTTTCTGTAAAGGTGTGCCGACAGCCTGCAGGAAGCCTGCGTCCAGCTCTTCCGGCGTGCCGTTCAGGATGAGCGGAACGATGCGTTCCCCATCCTTTACTCCTGACCGTCTGGGAACAACGGCCACCGTCAGGTTGTTGTTTACTCGTCTGATGTTGATGCTCAGGTCTGTGCCTGCCGTAATCATTTGGTTGATTGCTTGAAAAAACATAATGGTAAAATTTAAAATGTTATACATGGGTTTCCTTGAAAAAATCCTTCAGGATTCTCTGTCTGTCCGGATTCGAGGCGATGCCTTTCAATGGCTCCAGATAGTAGCCGATACGTTTCGGTCTGTCCGTCGTATCGGGAACCCGTCTTTTTACAGGTCTCACACGGTTTGTGGTGGGCCATGCAGCCGGCATGACCGGAGCCGACGGGGTAAATGTAAAAGTTCTCATATCTTCAGCATTTAATGATTATACAAGCATACCCATGGCAATCAGGACAAGGATTGTTTTCAGGATGAAGGTGAATGTCCTGAAGATAAGACTGACCAGAGTTCCCGATAAAAGGAACAGGACGAGCAGATACACGGGAATGATACCTTTGCTGTAGAGCAGGCATATTCCTGCAAGCAGAACCAGTGAGACCACTTGTTTGCAGATGTTTTCGATGAGTCGCAGTTTCATGTCTTTAATTTTTTAAGAATGAATAAATAATCCCATCGGGATATGTTTTCCCGATTTTATAGGCCTCCGGCCCTTGGATTGCCTTTTTGCGCAAGGCTTGGCAAAAGAAAATACCGCAGCGAAGCGAGGATGATTTTCTTTTAGCCAACCAAGCCCCCAAGGGGGGCCGCCTTGTGGCAAAAACGAGGCAATCCAAGACCTTTGCTGCTTAAAAGCGGAAAACGTATCTTGCACATATAAAAAAGAAGCACAGACAGACTGTCTGCACTTCCCTTGTCTTGTTGGCTTTGACATTTGTTTTATATGGCTCCCTGCGGTCGCTTTTCCCCCGGATGAGTCCGGAATATCTCTCCTGTCACCTCATTTACCGTTTCCAGTACGCCGTCCAGGAACTCTTCCTGCGAGAGTTCCCCACGTTCTATCCGTGCCAGTTCCGTTTCCCAGCCCGAAGTGAGGGAGGCATCGGCCACCTTCATGCCGCGTACCGTCTCATACAGGAAAAGCCCTTTGGGAGTCGGGACGACATATTTGCCCGAATAACGGATGTATTTACGTTCCAGCAGCGTACGGAGGATATTCGTGCGGGTGGAGACGGTGCCCAGTCCGGCCTTGTCCATGTAGTCCACCAGTTCCTCGTCCGTATAAGGGGAGACCGGCAACGACTTCTTATGTATAAGGCTGCATCCTGCCACCGGCAGAATCTCTTCCTGAAAAAAATCCGGCAGTATCGGGCAGGGCATACAGCCTTTTGCGATAATATGTTCTCTCTCAAAGATTCCGAGCCATCCCTGCTTCAGGACGCGGTATGTACGGAGGCGGAATTTACGTGCGGCGCACACCGCATCGACCGTTGTGTATTCCACCTTGCATGGCGGCATGAACGTTTCAAGCATCCTGCCGACAATGAGCGTGTAAACCAGCATTTCCTCCCGGTCCAATTTACCGGGCTGTATGCCTGTGATGATGATGGCATGATGATCCATGGTATCTTGTGTCCCAATGCGGCCCTGCGGTGCGGCAAGGTCAACCATGCCGGCATATTGGCGGAACTCCTTACGGGACAGCATCTTCTCCATGACAGGCGGCAGCGTGTCATATACATCCCCCGGCAACAGGCGGCTGGAGGTACGTGGATAGGAAATCAGCCTCTTTTCGTACAGGCTCTGTGAAATCTCCTGCACCTGCATGGCCGTCAGGCTGTGGTAACGGTTTGCGTCTTTCTGCAGTTCGGTCAGGTTGTAAAGTGCCGGTGCCCCGATTTCCTCCGTCCGTTTCCCTACCGCTGTGATGCGGACACTCTTTGCCGCCTTACAATCCTCGTACAATGCCAGTGCCTCCCGGCGGGCCCCAAGGTCGTCCACGTGGCGCATCTTTAAGATACGGTCATTCTTGCACAGGCTGATGAATACGGGCCAGCTGTCAGCCGGCATGTGGTTTTCCCTATCCCGGTACCGTCTGCATATCTCCGCCAGTACGGGTGTCTGTACCCTGCCCAGCGAATTGTTTCCGAAGCCTACCGCTTTACAGATGGCATAGCTTGAATTGACCCCCAGGAGCCAGTCCGCCCGGTTACGGCTGTCCGCCGCCAGGAACAGGTTGTCGAACCGGTCACATGGAAGGAGGTTCGCCATACCTTCCGTGATGGCCTCGTCCGTCAGAGACGAGATCCAGAGGCGGAGGCAGGGTTGTTTGCATCCCAGAAAACCGTAAAGATGGCGGAACAGCATCTCTCCCTCCCGGGAGGCATCGGTTGCCGCGATAATGGTGTCGCATGCGTTGAGCACCTTGGCTATCACTTTCAACTGGAGCACCGCATTGATGTCGGGATTCCACCCGGTATCCGTCTTCACGTGCCTTACTGTCAGGAAGGAAGGCGGCAGCAGGGGAAAGTCCTTCCACTCCACATGGGCTGTTCCTGAATCCTTCGGCATTGCCAGGGAAAGCATGTTGCCATATGTCCATGTCACCATGTAACCGTTCCCGGTCATATAGCCGTTCTCCTTTCTGTCGGCTCCCAACACTCTTGCTATCTCTCTGCCCACGTTGGGCCTGTCAGTCACTATTGCGATCATATTCTTCTTTTTTGATGCCCCGTACCGGATTGGGCGGTACGGGGGGATAGGTTAAACTTGTTTTATTTTTTTGTTATTTATTTGAAGATTCCTCATGGCGGAGGCCGTTGATTTCCATGATTGGCTTATTGTTGTCACCGGGTACCAGTTTGAGTGTGGCGTCCATGGTCAGGCTGATTACCGGGGTACAGAGCCTCAACGGGATGATTTCCGACTCCTTGCCTTGCAACAACAGGTCGAGGCTGCCGTCCGCTTCCAGTTGTTCCATGCCGATACCCACGGCTTTCAGAGCGGTCCAGTCAATATCTTTTACGTTATAAATATAAGGGATGTTCCGATTCGTATTCATACGGTTTGGGGATTTGATGTTTGTAAAACTGATTTTGTTTCTCTCCGATTGGGGTTATACCGCTTGTTTTGCGCCATTCTTTTGTTCCTGCTGCTGGCCTTGGGCGGTATCCACCTGTGCCGCCTGACGGGAAGTGTCCCTGCGGATATCCGGATTCTCCTGGAAATACTGCAACTGCCCGGAATAAGGGTTTACTTTCAGGTAGGAGCTGAACGTTTGCCCGTTGTTTTTCAACCCTTCGACAAGGAGGGTCTTCCCGTCCTGGAGGTTCGCCTTTTCCTGCGCCGTGAACACATGGCCGTAAACTTCCGCCGGGATACGTGGTGCCTGCTGCTCGTTGAATCCATCCGGCGTGCGTGAGTACATCGTCCTGCCGGTATTCATGTCCAGCTTCACAAACGCGGAGAATTCCTCTCCCTTACGGTTGATCATGTTTTCCAGATAGACGGCCTGCCCCTTACGCAGGGCCTCCTTGTCCTCGGGGGTCAGTTGCACGCTGCATATCTCCTTGGGAATATAGATTTCTCCGGTTTCCGGATTATGGCGGGTATAATTCGGCCGTCCAGTCGTCTGGTCTATCGTGACAAACGCGGAGAAAGCCCCGTCCCTGTTCTTGAACTTCATGTCCTCGACCAGGATGGTATGTCCCTCGCTGAGCATCTTTATCTGGGTAGGTGAGAGCGGTACGCCCCCGATGGATTTCTCGTTGAATACCTGGTTCTTCGGGAAGATGAACTCCAACCCCCTGCGCTCGGCGCTGTATTGGAGCGTGGCGTCAAATTCCTTCCCCGCCTTGGAGATCATCCCCTCCACCTTGACAGGTTGTCCCTCCTTCAGCAGTCTGATCTCCTCGTCCGTAAGTCTTACCCCGCTCACTTCCTGCGGGATGTAGACATGTTCCTGCCGGACGGCGACCAGCTCGTTGGTGTTTTTGTCGATGGAGATCAGGCAGGGGGTGTACTCGCTGCCACGCAGGTTGAGTTCCACCGCACGTCCCATGTTGCCGGTCTCACGCAGGTTCCTTTTGTCTTCCTCGCTAAAGTTAAATCCGAAATAAGGGCGTTCCAGTTGCGGCTCCTTGCGTATGCCGTGAACGGCCAGCCCTACCTGCCCGTTCTCTTGCGGTATGAGCGAGAGCCTCGCGTCCAGCTTGGCTGTCAGCACGCCGGGAATGTTGAGTGTCAGCGGCACCAGCTTGTTGGTCTTGTAGCCCCTCAGCATGGAGTCGAGAAGTCCCTGCTGCTCGAGCGTCGCCTTTGAGATGCCGATCTTGTCCAGTCCCTCCCAGTCGATCATGTTCTCGTTGTAGCGATAGCGCGGGCCTTGCGGCTCTTGCGGCACCTGCTGTGCCTGCGGTTGCTGTTGTTGCTGTGATGCCTGTTGTACCTCGCTCTGTTGCAGGGGTTCCTGCGGTTGTGTTTCTTTTTTTTCCATGGCTGTTTCTTGTCTATTCATGTTTTGTTCCTCCTTGTTCTCTCTCGGACGGATCTCGTAGCGTTTGAGGAACTCCTTCACTGCGTCCGTCTTTTTCCCTTCCGCCAGGTCCTTGATCGCCTGCTTGTTCACCTTGTAGTCGTGGAAGGTCATGCGGAGCAGGCGGAAATGGGTCGGTTCCTTGAACTGGCTCCAGAAATTCTTGATGAAGTTTTCGAGTATGCTCGAGTTCTTGTCGAATTTCAGGAATGAGTTTTCATTCTTCTCGTCCGCCGGAACCGTCTTGACCTTCCCGTCCTTGTCGATCTCGCTGACCACCTGTACACCGGCTTTCGGGTCGCTCTTGTTATGAACCATCATCAGCTCGGTGATCTGTTCCACCAAGGGGGCGTCGTTCGCGGCCTTCGGTTTCCGGGTCCGTCTAGGCTTCCCGTTCGGGCTCTTTTCTTGTGCCATACCTTTTCTTTTTGGGGTTAATAAATTGCTTTGACACTTCAAAAATATGGGCTAAATCCGAATAAAACACTGATTTTCAAAAAGGTGTCATCAGATGTCATCAGATGTCGTCAAATGTCCGAAAGACTGGTTTTCCGTGAGGGAAACATGCCGTGAAAACAAGGATATGGTATGCGGAGGAAGGGCGAAGAAGCCGGCACGGGCGCGAAGGGAGGATTATGCAGAGCAGAGGGAGCTGAAGTCCCTGTCTTCTCATGGGGCGGCGTTTTTTTCATAAGACATTGCCAGGTCTGCCCATATATCCCGTACTTCCTGCCGGATTTATGGGGATATAAAGGAGGCCCTCCTTTTTTCATCAATGACACGGTCATGCGTCGCGTCGGTCGCAGTGAGTCCCTATAATCTTTCCCGAAATCAAAACCATTGTCCGGGCGTTTGTTTCCATGTGTATTTTCCGCGACTTGTCGCAAGGAAAATACTCATGGAAAGCGAAGCCGGAACGCCCGTGACAATACGGTTTTGATTTATCTTTGATTATAGGGAACTCGCTGGTATCCGCCTGTTTTTCACGAATTTCCCAGAAAACATATACTGTCTTGTTGTTTATACGATATAAATATTTCTGGACTTGTTCCACGGAAAAAACGTCGCTTTTCATTTTCGGACTTTGATTCTTTACGAGGCTATTCGGACTGTCTTTCAAGAAGATTTACAGAGTTTGGCATCGGCATCAGGTGATATTCGGTGTTTCAAGCGGAGAAGCGGAATCTAAGACTAAATATTTTCTTCCTTCAACAATATAGCCCACGGGTTGTATCTATGTACCTATTATTCATCATAAAACAGACTATATATGGCTACCATTAAATTAAAATTCCGTCCATCGACGGTACAGGGTAAGGCCGGTACGCTCTGTTACCAGCTTTGCCACCGTCAGGAGAACAGGCAGATTACCACCGACATGAGGATATTTCCCGAGTGGTGGAATGAGACGAAACGTGAGCTTGTCGCTGTCCCCGGCAATGAGAGGATCCTGACCGCCTACCGGAAACGGGCGGAAAAGGAGATGCGGGACATCCGTGAGATTATCCGCGAGCTGGACTGTAGCGGAGAAACATACACCTTGTCGGAAATACTCAACCGCTATCGCTCCCTGCCTTCCGAGCCCGGTTTCCTGTACTACATGAAAAAAGAGATGGAAGCGCTTTGGGAGAACGGCCAATACGGCACCTCTCGTAATTACCGGCGTGCACTGAACAGCTTTTCCACTTTCCTGGATGGTAACGACATTCCTTTTTCGTCGTTGGATTCCGCCCTGGCGTGTCGGTATGAGGCATGGCTGTGGCAACAAAAGGTAGCGAGAAACAGCAGCTCGTTCTATATGCGGATTCTGCGTGCCGTCTATAACAAGGTTGTAAAGCAAAGTCTTGCGGTGCAGACTTTCCCGTTTCGTGAGGTTTATACAGGAGTGGCTCGCACATCGAAACGTGCCGTGAATGAGGAAACCATTCGGAAGTTACAGCGGCTTGACCTATCCGGATCACCAGCTCTGGCACTTTCAAGAGATATGTTTGTGTTCAGCTATTGTGCCCGTGGCATGGCGTTTGTGGACATGGCATATCTGAAAAAAGAGAATGTGGACAGCGTGCGAATTACCTATTGTCGCCATAAGACAGGCCAATACTTAACATTACATATCGAACCGTGTATGGCGGCGATACTGGAACGATATGGGCAGGTTTGTCCGGAAAGTCCATATCTTTTCCCCATCCTTACCGATGAACAGCCGGAGCTGGCTTACCGTCAATATCGGACCGGATTGAACTACCATAACCGAAAATTGAAACGGTTGGGTAAATTGCTTGGCGAACCATTACCTTTGTCCTCATATACGCCTCGCCACAGCTGGGCTACCGCCGCACGCAACCACGACGTACCGATTGCCGTCATCAGTGCGGGGATGGGACACAGCAGCGAAAGGACTACGCTTATTTACTTGGATTCTTTGGACAATGCCGTGATAGATAATGCGAACGAGAAGATTTTGAAGGGTTTGAACGATACCATTTCTATGTAAGAGAGGGTAAAAATACACTGCAAAGGTAATGATTCTCAGTAAAACTGAAAAGTAAAATAAACGTTTTTATTTCCTTATTTTACCCCCCCCCGTTTATAAATTACTGATTATCAACAGTTTGTATTGGCAATTTAATACGAATCAAAATAGTGCCGTAATAAGAATATAAAATAAAAGGAGAACGTTGCATTTTCCATCCGAGCGTATTTTCGAGTCTAGAACCGAGCAAACCGAGCAAAAATGTACTTTCACAGCAATGTATATACCTGATTATCAACAAAAACGACATACATACCCTCTCTTACATAGAAACGGTACGAATACGGGGTTACGGTATCCGCTCACTGTGGTCAGGAGCGGCCCGCATTCCGGAAGTCCTATGAAGGAAAAAACCGGATTAACCTTGATTGCTGTATTTTCCTTATTTGAAAAAGCGGAAGGTGCAGGAATGGAAACTATATCCTTTTTATCAACCCGGTAACATTACTTTTCGTTGAACATAGAAACACACACACACGAACATTGGTTCGCCCTAAAAGTATTTTATAACAAAGTTTTCGAGATTGAGGATATATTGAAAAAAGACAAGATCGAGACTTACATTCCTTGTGAGGAAACCTTGATGGAACGTAACGGCATAAAGAAGAAACTCCGTCGTCCGGTCATTAATTCGCTTATGTTCTTCCGTTCAACCGTTTGTCGTGCTTTGGAAGTACAGCGACAATTCACCAATAAGGTAATCCTATATACAAGACAGAAGGGATTGAAAAGACTTCCCCTTGCCATTCCTGATCGGGAAATGAACATTTTCATGCTGGTCACCTCGTCCGGCGAGCAGGGAATGGAATATTTCGGGGAGGACAATTCCAAGTTTCACCAGGGAGAACGTGTACGGGTCATTGACGGAAAGTTCAAGGGAGCGGAAGGGGTTATCTGTCGGATTAAGAAGAATCGCCGTTTGGTGGTCACCGTCCAAGGCGTATGTGCCGTGGCTACTTCCTATATTCCACAAGCCTTTCTACAACGGATAGGGCAAGATTAAGAAAATCATCAAAAGAATCATATAGTGGACATACTTCATCTTATCGAATTTGCCTTCACGGTTTTAACCGGCTGGACATTGGGTGCGATGGTCCTGCCCCGCATCTCGTTGGTCTCGTTCCGCCGCCGCCTGTTCGACTCAGTGGACGGGCGCAAGCTGCACACCGCCCATATACCCCGGCTGGGGGGGATCGCCTTCTTCCCGTGCATCACTATCACGGTGTCACTCGTCATTATCGGGCATAACCAGTGGATGGGCAGCAATATGCTTGACGTGGATCTGACCAACCGTCTGCTTTCCGTATTCTGCGGCCTGTTCCTGCTCTATCTTACGGGGATGATGGACGACCTTATCGGTGTACGTTACCGCTCCAAGTTTCTGATACAAATACTTTGCGGCATCCTGTTGGTGGCTTCGGGACTCTGCTTCGACAACCTGTACGGACTTTTCGGCATCGAAGCCATGCCTTATTATATAGGCGCTCCGTTCACCGTGTTCATCATCGTCTATATCCTGAACGCCATCAACCTGATAGACGGCATCGACGGGCTTGCCTCCGGGCTGAGTATCATCGCCTTCTTCGCGTTCGGGTGCATGTTCATCCGTCTGCAATGGTGGATGTATGCCTTAATTTGCCTGGCCACCATCGGCGTGCTGCTACCGTTCTTCTACTACAACGTCTATGGCAATGTCCACCGTGGGCGCAAGATATTCATGGGAGACACCGGATCACTCACTATCGGGATGCTGCTTGCCGTGATGGCTATCCGCCTGAGCATGTCCGACCCGTTGAAGGAAAGCACCTTTCCCGGTGCCGTCGTGATCGCATTCTCGTTCCTGATAGTTCCGATGCTGGATGTGGTACGTGTGGTGCTGCACCGTTGGCGCGAGCGCAAGCCCCTTTTCCTGCCGGACAGGAATCATATCCATCACAAGTTCATCGCTCTGGGGCTGTCCCAACGACAGGCGATGGCCTGCATCATTGGCATCGCTCTCTCCTTTGCCGTGGTGAACGTTTTCCTGATCCATTGCTTGTCCACCACGATCCTTTTCCTGCTGGACGTGGCGGTATGGACGGTGTTGCATTGTTACATCACGGTGAGGATCAACCGAAAGAATAAATTAGAAAAAAAACTGTACAGAAAATAAAATATGAAAAATCGATTTTTGACACTTCTCCTGGGGTTGGTGTTGCTGGCGTCTTGCAATACCTCCAAGGAGATTCTCTACTTTCAAGACATTGCGGTGAACCAGCCCGAAGCCATTGTGGGCGCAAGAGACATCACCGTGCAGCCCAAGGACCAGATTTCCATCATGGTATCCAGTAAAGACCCGCAGTTGGCGGCGTTATTCAACCTGACACGTGTCCAGTACCGTGCCGGAGCCACGGACTTGCGTGGTGGCAGCAATAATGGTGAAATATCCGGTTACACATTGGATGACAAGGGGAATATCGACTTTCCCGTCATAGGGTCGCTCCATATTGCCGGTATGACCAAGAGCCAGATTGCCGCCCTTATCAAGAAACGGTTGGTGGACGAGGACCTGGTGAAAGACCCGGTTGTGACCGTGGAGTTTATGAACCTCTATTTTTCAGTCTTGGGCGAAGTAAAAACTCCCGGCAAATACAGTATCACCAAAGACCAGATATCTTTGTTGGAAGCCATCAGTATGGCGGGCGACCTTACCATTTATGGCAAACGCGATGCCATATTCGTCATTCGCGAGGAGAACGGTGAACGTGTCACCCACTGGGTGGATATCCGAAGCAAGGATATTTTCTCCTCCCCGGTCTATTACCTGAAACAGAACGATGTGGTGTATGTGCAACCTAATAAGGTCCGTGCCGGACAGTCCACCATCAATGAGAACAGCGTGAAATCTGTGGGACTGTGGATCAGTATTGCCTCGTTCCTCACCTCGTTAGGTGTGCTGCTGTTTAAATAACTGGATGAACAGAATATCTTACATATTATGATAGAAAAGAAAACTGCCGTTGGAAAACCTGCCGATGATTTTATACGAATACAAGATTTGTGGGGAATGTTCGTACCAAGATGGCACTGGTTTGCCCTCTCCCTGTTTGCCGCTCTTGCCGTAGCGGCTTTTTATCTGTTGAGTACCCCGAATATCTATACACGTACCGCTGCCATCTTGGTTAAGGACGATACCAAGAGCGGTTCGTCCACTACAATGAGCGAGTTCTCCGACCTGGGTATCTTCAAGTCGAATACCAACATCAATAACGAACTGCTCACCTTGAAATCCCCCACGTTGATGACTGAGGTGGTGCGGCGGTTGGGGCTGAATGAGACCTATACCGTCCGCAAGGGACTGAAGGATGTGGGATTGTACAAAAGCAACCCTGTAGCAGTCTCCTACCGCCACCAGAATGAAACGCCTGTCAGCTTCAAGATAGACTTCTCGTCCAAAGAAGAATTTACCATATCCGATGTAATGATTAACGGTGAGGAATTAGAGACGGAATTCTCCGGTAAAATGGGCGATTCCATTCGCATGGAAGTAGGTACATTCGTAATCAATCCGACCAAATACTGGAATGATTCATTCGTTGGGACTTCCATCCGCTATAATAAAGGTAGTGTACGTGCCGTAACCGACTATTACGCCACCGCTTTGCGTGCGGATTTGGGTAACGAGGATGCCACTATCATCAATCTCAGCATTGATGACGTATCCATCCCAAAGGCGGAAGATATCCTGAATACGTTGATCGAGGTATATAATGAGAAGTGGATCCAGGACAAGAACCAGATTGCCGTCAGTACCTCGCAGTTCATCGGTGACCGTTTGAGCGTGATTGAAAGTGAGCTGGGCAATGTGGACGAGAACATCGCCGGTTACAAGAGCGAGCACCTGCTGCCGGACGTGCAGGCGGCATCCAGTCTTTACCTGTCCCAGTCCGCCGAGAACAAGAAGGAGTTGCTGGCACTCAACAGCCAGCTATCCACCGCGCAGTATATCCGCAGAGAGTTGAACAACAAGGAACTCAGCCAGTTGTTGCCCACCAATTCCGGCATAGCCAATGTCAATATCGAGAGCCAGATCGGTGAATACAACACGATGGTGCTCGACCGCAACCGCCTGATCGCCAACAGCAGCGAAAAGAACCCCCTGGCAAAGGACATGGCCAACTCGCTGCAAAGCATGCAGCGCACCATCATTCAGTCGGTGGACAATCTGATCGTGTCGCTCAATACCCAGATACGCAGCATACGCCAGCAGGAAGCCGCGACCACCAGCCAGCTGGCCTCCAACCCGAACCAGGCGAAATACCTGCTTTCCGTGGAACGCCAGCAGAAGGTGAAGGAGGAACTGTATCTTTACTTGCTTCAGAAACGTGAGGAGAACGAGCTTTCCCAGGCTTTCACCGCTTATAATACGCGTGTGATTACCGCCCCGAGGGGCAGCATGTTCCCCACAGCTCCCCGGAAGATGAATATCCTCCTTGTGGCATTCGCTATCGGCTTGCTTGTTCCGGCGGTGATTATTTTTATGAAGGAGAACATGAACACCAAGGTACGAGGACGCAAGGATTTGGAAGATCTCAGCATACCTTTCATTGGTGAGATTCCCCAATACTTCAGCAAAGAGAGGAAACTGGGATTCAAGAGGAAGAAGCAGTCCTATATGAAAACCATCGTGGTGAAGGAAGGCAGCCGTGACATCATCAACGAGGCGTTCCGTGTGCTCCGCTCCAATATGGATTTCATGGCGGGCAAGGACAAAGGGCAGAACGTGTTCGTACTAACCTCGTTCAATCCCGGCAGTGGAAAGTCATTCCTGACCATGAACATTGCCATGAGTTTTGCCATCAAGAAAAAAAGGATATTGGTGATAGACGGCGACCTGCGCCACGGTTCCGTTTCCTCCTACGTGGATTCGCCACGGATAGGTTTGAGCGACTATCTGGGAAACCGTGTCGAAAACTGGAAAGAAATCATTGTTGCCGACAAGAAATACGACAACCTGCATATCCTCCCCATCGGCACCGTCCCCCCCAACCCGACGGAACTGCTGGAGGACGGCAAGCTGGCCACCCTGATAGGGGCGCTTCGCGGCGAGTACGACTATATCTTCATAGACTGTCCGCCCATCGACATCGTGGCCGACGCGCAGATTATCGAGAAACTGGCGGACCGTACCATCTTCGTGGTACGTAGCGGCTTGCTGGATCGCGGCATGTTGCCCGAACTGGAAAACATCTATCAGGAGAAACGTTTCAGGAACCTCAGCGTGATACTGAACGGCACGGAAAGTGCCGGAGGCCGGTACAGCTACCGTTACGGATACCGCTATGGCTATAGATACGGTTATCATAACGGCTACTCCTCCTACTATGGAAGTAAAGGAGAAATGGGGGGGGGGGTAAATGGTTGGTTATCAAATAACCGATAACATGTTGTTCTCTTATATAAAAGCATATTACAACTATGTGGCCATTCCGTAAGACAACAACCCTCGCACAGAGTGGCATCCTGAAAGGGATAACCGACTGCCATAGCCATCTTCTTCCGGGAGTGGATGACGGGGTGGAGACGTTGGATGAATCACTCCGGATTTTAGATACGATGGAAAAGCAGGGAGTCAGAAAGGTGTGGCTCACGCCGCACATCATGGAGGACATCCCCAATGAAACCGCAACCCTGCGAGAGAAGTTCCGGGAACTGGAACAGAGTTACAATGGTACGATGGAGTTGGCTTTGGCGGCGGAATACATGATGGACAACCTCTTCGAGGAACGTCTGGAAAAGAATGACCTGCTGCCCTTGGAGGAGGGGAAACGCTACCTCTTGGTGGAAACCTCCTATTTCAATCCACCGATGGGCCTGCTCTCCGTCCTGCAACGCATCCAAAAGAAAGGCTATTACCCGTTGCTGGCACATCCCGAACGGTACGAATACATGCAGAAGAAGGACTACAAGGCCTTGAAGGAAGAACACATCTTTTTCCAGCTCAACGTACCCTCGTTGGCCGGGATGTATGGCAGACATGTGCAGGAAAAGGCGGAAGCCTTGCTGAAAGCCAAGGCGTACTACTGTATCGGTTGCGACATCCATTCAGCGTTTTTTTACCATAAATTATTACAATCTGATATTCGTAAAAAGATCGTAATGAATTTTCGAGAAGAATCCTAATTTTCATGGGAATAATATAGATTTAGAAGAAGCTTGGTATGTTACATACTTCTTTCATTGGTTGTCACATATTGTCAAAGTACAAATCTTCTGAGTTAAAGCGACTGTAAATCAATATACATCCTAATGCCCACAATTGTTGTAAGGTTCGAACTATGCAGAAAAGAAACTGGTCGCGGTACGATTTATTATCGTATCTACAAAGGGCATAACCGGCGTATGGAGTTCTCCTCGCGTCTTCGCTTGTCGGCCTCTTCCTGGGATGAAGTCACGAAGACTGTCAAGGGAAATGATCCCGAGGCTTGTCGTCTCCGTACTCAGATTGAAGCCGATCTTAAACTTTTGAATCAGATTATTACGGAAGATGTCGCCGGTTTTCTGACCATGGGTGACATGATAAGTATCTTCAAACATCGGAGAACGATAGTAAGTCCTCATCCGCTTCCTTAAGAATTGGATTGATCAAACTGCGCAGATAAAAATATATCGTTATGAAACTTAATTTTTCCCTCCATTTCAGAACATTCATGACCGGAGCGATTATTTTCTTGTCTTTGGTTATATTGTTAATCAGTTTGCCAGAAGTCGAATATTCTATTTTTGAAGATATTCTTGATGAAGAGAGTGGATTTTATATGTTGTTATTTTCTTTTTGTCTCATCTTTTTTTCCTATGGAATAGGGATGATGTTGGAGATTATATCGAATCCGTTTCCACGAGCTACTTATTTAATCAAACATTTGGATAGTTATTTGGGAATATTTACACATACCGATTCAATTGTTCAGAAATCTGAAGCATATAAGGCTCTTTATCGGATTGATGTAAAAGGGACAATTGGTAATTTGAAGGTTTACAGATACATGTTCACATATATCATATCCCGAAATGATAATCTGAACAGAGAGATACAAGGATGTATTTTCAGGATATATGCCATGTTATCGCTACTTATAGCGGCGGTTTTCTTGCTTGTAGCGATTCTGATACAATTCTTATTTGCAGATATTGATTTTAGTGACGCACCTGCATTTAATGTGACTTTGGTAATTTTATTAATGATCAGTATCATGCTTTTGTATAGGGCATGGCAAAAGAGTAAAAGAAGATTTCTTGATGAGATGGAACAAGCATATTATGTTTTAACAGAGTTCCCTGCAGATGAATAAAATGAATTAATATCGTTTTTATGAAAGGTATCGTATTAGCGGGGGGAAGCGGGACACGCTTATACCCCATCACAAAGGGAGTAAGCAAGCAATTGCTTCCCATATTTGACAAGCCGATGGTTTATTATCCGATTTCGGTCTTGATGTTAGCTGGCATTCGGGAGATTTTGATCATCTCCACCCCTTACGACCTGCCGGGGTTCAAACGGCTTTTAGGTGACGGTTCGAATTATGGCGTACATTTTGAGTATGCCGAGCAACCCTCTCCCGACGGGCTGGCACAGGCATTCCTTATCGGAGAAGAGTTCATCGGGAATGATTCCGTCTGTCTGGTATTAGGTGATAATATCTTTCATGGAAACGGTTTTACGGCTATGCTGAAAGAAGCTGTGCAGATTGCCGAGCAGGAACAAAAGGCGACGGTATTTGGCTATTGGGTTAATGATCCGGAACGCTATGGTGTAGCTGAGTTTGATATAAGAGGTAATTGCCTCTCCATTGAGGAAAAGCCGGAACAGCCAAAATCCAACTATGCGGTAGTCGGGCTTTATTTCTATCCGAATAAAGTGGTGGATGTAGCCAAACATATCAAGCCTTCGGCACGTGGGGAGTTGGAGATTACCGCCGTGAACCAGCGGTTCTTGGAGGATAAGGAACTGAAGGTACAGACCTTGGGCAGAGGATTTGCCTGGCTCGATACAGGTACCCATGACTCATTGTCGGAAGCATCCACCTATATTGAGGTGATTGAGAAACGGCAAGGATTGAAAGTGGCTTGTCTAGAAGGTATCGCCTACCGCAAAGGATGGATTGACCGCGAGAAGATGCAGCAGTTGGCTCGACCGATGTCGAAGAACCCGTACGGGCAATATCTGTTGAAAGTGATTGAAGAGGTGGAACGTACAGGGAAAGATAATTTGGATTGACATGGAAGTAATAAAGACAGCGATAGAGGGTGTGGTCATCATCGAGCCACGCATTTTTACGGATGCCAGAGGCTATTTCTTTGAAAGTTTCTCCCAAAAGGAATTTGACGAGAAGGTACGCCCCATCCGTTTTGTACAGGATAATGAAAGCAAGTCAAGCTACGGCGTGATGCGCGGACTGCATTATCAGAAGATGCCTTATACACAGAGCAAACTGGTACGCTGTGTGAAAGGAGCCGTATTGGATGTGGCGGTTGACATACGGGAAGGATCTCCTACATTCGGACAACATGTGGCTGTGGAACTGACCGAGGAAAACCACCGGCAGTTCTTCATCCCGAAAGGGTTCGCACATGGTTTTGCCGTATTAAGCGAAGAAGCCGTATTCCAATACAAATGCGATGAATTCTATGCCCCGGAAAGCGAAGGCGGCATACAGCTGATAGACGAAGCATTGGGCATTGACTGGAGAGTCCCGGTAGAGAATGCCATCCTTTCGGAGAAAGACCTGCACAGGGCATGCTTAAAGGATTCCGTATTGGATTTCAAATACGGAGAAGATTTGTATAAATAAGAAACTTGATATGAACATTCTAGTGACAGGAAGCAACGGGCAGTTAGGCAATGAGATGGTCCGGGTTTCCGGCAAGAGCAAAGAACGCTATGTCTTTACGGACATTGCGGAATTGGATATTACGAAACTGGATGCCGTTCTTTCGCTTGTACGGAAAGAACAGATTGACGTAATTGTTAATTGTGCTGCCTATACCAATGTAGATAAGGCAGAGGATGATGAAAAGACGGCAGACTTGATCAATCATGTGGCAGTCGGTTATTTGGCTGCGGCAGCCAAGTCTGTCAATGCCACACTTATCCATATATCTACCGATTATGTTTTTAGGGGAATCAACTACGTTCCTTTTACGGAAGAGGACATGACGGAACCGACCGGTGTATATGGCAAGACAAAGCTTGCAGGAGAAGAAGCCGTTGTCAATTCAGGCTGCAATTATATAATACTGCGCACTGCATGGCTATACTCGGCATGGGGCAAGAACTTCGTGAAAACCATGCTGAAATTGACGGAAGAGAAAGACATATTGCCTGTCATTTTCGACCAGATAGGCACACCCACTTTTGCCGGTGATCTGGCAGATGCCATAGGTTGGATTCTTGACAGGAGAATGACCGACAAGAAAGGCATTTATCATTTCAGCAATGAGGGAGTATGCTCTTGGTATGACTTTGCGGCAGTTATAGCCCGATTGGCCGGAAACGAGTGTGATGTCCGCCCGATTCATACCTTTGAATATCCGAGCAAGGTGAAACGTCCGCATTATTCGGTTTTGGACAAAACGAAGTTCCGCGAGACGTTCGGTTACAAGATTCCGCATTGGATGGAATCGTTGGAAAAATGTATCAACCAGATAAAAGCACAGAACAATGGGATTTAAACGGAATATACTTATTACGGGTGGCGCAGGCTTCATCGGCAGCCATGTGGTGCGCCTATTTGTGAACAAATATGCGGACTATCACATTGTCAATCTTGACAAATTGACTTATGCAGGTAATCTGGCTAACCTGAAAGATATTGAGGACAAGCCGAATTATACATTTGTAAAAGCCGACATCTGCGATTTTGAAAAAATGCAGGGATTGATGCGGCAATATTGTATTGATGGTATCATCCACTTGGCAGCCGAAAGCCATGTGGACCGGAGCATCAAGGATCCATTTACCTTTGCCCGTACCAACGTGATGGGAACTCTTTCCTTGTTGCAAGCTGCCAAGATTTATTGGGAAAGTTTGTCGGAAGGGTATGAAGGCAAACGTTTCTATCACATTTCCACCGATGAAGTATATGGCGCATTGGAGTTGACACATCCCGGAGGGATAAAACCTCCTTTCACCACTACAGCATCTTCTTCGGAACATCATTTGGCATACGGTGAGGATTTCTTTTATGAAACAACGAAATACAATCCTCATTCACCCTATTCGGCAAGCAAGGCGAGTAGCGACCATTTTGTGCGTGCCTTTCACGACACTTACGGTATGCCAACCATTGTAACCAACTGCTCGAACAACTATGGACCTTATCAATTTCCAGAAAAGTTGATACCGCTCTTCATCAACAACATCCGCCACCGTAAGCCGCTCCCGGTTTATGGTAAAGGAGAGAATGTGCGTGACTGGCTTTTCGTGGAAGACCATGCACGTGCCATTGACCTTATTTTCCATCAGGGGAAAGTTGCCGAGACTTACAACATTGGTGGCTTCAATGAATGGAAGAACATCGACATTATCAAAGTGGTAATCAAGACCGTTGACCGTCTGTTAGGACGTGAAGAGGGAGAGGGTCTTGACCTTATCACCTACGTGACCGACCGCAAGGGACACGATATGCGTTATGCCATTGATTCGTCTAAACTCCAAAAGGAACTGGGGTGGGAACCGAGCCTCCAGTTTGAAGAAGGCATTGAGAAGACCGTCCGCTGGTATCTGGACAATCAGGAGTGGATGGATAATATCACTTCCGGGGAGTATGAGAGGTATTACGAGGAGATGTATAGCAGTAAATAAATGGTTAGGCGACAGCGGACGGTAACATCGGGTGAGATAATGAAATACGAAATACTGTTGAAACTCATAGACAAGGTTGATTATTTCTGGAACTTCCTTTATATCACCACGGGAACTGTGTGGGTATTTCTGGTCGGCAACAACTGCCAATTGCAAGTATATCAAAAAATCATCTTCACAGTTGTATATGTGGCACTTATGCTATTCAACTATAAAGCGCACATCAGGGGATATATCTTCCTTGAAGCATTCGTCGAAGAGGTTAAAGAGGAGATAAAGAATGATTTCAAAAGCAAAAAGATACAAAGTCTTATCAAACGCCTGTCCTATCGTAGACAACGGATTGTCTGTGGAATCATTTATGTGGGTCTTTCGGTTATCACCCTCAGTTTAATTTGGATGTAATATGTACGGAGAATACTTCAACTCAAACAGGCGTATTCCAGAAGAGGAATACGAAGACATAGAACCTGGCACACCAATCGTACTGTCGAACCCGAGTTGGGGCGCATTCAGACAGTTTGCCATTTTTGTCAATACAGAAACGATAGTCTATCAGAAGTATATCAAGCTGGAAGACGGAAGAGATGCCTATCAGATACAAGTGATGTCACTTGAAAACTTTACCAATTATGGTGAGAACGTTCTGTTTGAATACAAACCAAGTTTCGAATATGCTACAGATACAGTAGTGGATAATGCCCTGTCATTTGTAGATGACAACATTTATCTTGGGCTGAGAAGTGTTGTGGGAGATGATTTCGTGTTGGAATGCTTGGTAGGTACTGAAGAGTTCCCTTACGTACTGCATAGCATGAATATCGGTTATCATTTGTCAGAGGAACGACGAAAATTGGTTAAATACCAGCATCATGCCATTACCATTGAAGGAGGGTATGTCATTCATTTTGCGTCAACTGACCAGAGTGACAAACCAGTCATCACCCTGCAAAAAAACGCCAAATTACATAATCCGTGCTTGGTCACCCATGACAACGAGTCATTGCCAAGCAGACTGGATGCAAGAAATCGTGCCATGCTGGGGTTGATGGGCATTGTTCAGTTTCATAACTATAACCTTGTTACCAACAACTGCGAGCATTTTGCAAATTGGTGTAAAACCGGAAAGCATAAGAGCAAGCAGGTGTATAAAGCAATCGGTTCAACCGCGTGGTTGGCGTTGTCACTTATCACAAAACGCCCCAATGCTTTGGTGGCCAAAATGATTAAGGACTATCTGTTCTGATACAAACAAGTCTGTGAGAACGAATAATCGAATAGCAAACCACCATGACTTGTCACTTGATGTAGCAAAAGGTATGTGTATCACGTTAGTGGTCATAGATTATATGTTTTTCTCATTCGACAAGTAGGAGTGGACAATCTTACTTTTTGGGAGTACGAGACATATTATGAGGAGATGTATAGAGGGAAATTGTGAAGTATGAACGTAGTTTGGGTACTTATGCGTTACTATTGAGGAACTATTTAGTATACAAATATTCTAATTATTAACACTTATTTTATAAAATAGCTGAAATAATGAATACTGCAATAAGAAACAGAATAGCTTATATTGACGCTATGCGTGGTTTTTTAATACTCACGGTTGTTTTTGTACATATCTTTGATCATGCTTTATTTGAAGAAGGAGTATTGGCAACAAGAACTTGGATTATAGATTTAATATGTGTGTTTTTTTTACCTCTCTTCTTTTTTATCAGCGGTTTATTTACTCATAAAAGTAATATGAGAGGGCTAATTGAAAAGTTTTATGGAATACTACTTCCTACCCTCATTACCTGGACAATTTACAACCTATTAACGGGATACAATTTATATAATGGGCTAAACGATCCTTTCAAAAACGGATATTGGTTTACTTATGCTTTATTTGAAATATATCTGATTTATACATTTCTTAATTACACTCTACAGATTGATGTCAGAAAAAAACATATAATCTATATTGGCTTAATTGCCGCATTCTATATAATACAATCACTTTTGTTTAGATTCAAGTATGAAATATACTCTTAGGATTGGTTCCGCATTATAGGTGTACAACAGATTTTGAAATATACAGGTTTCTTTTTATTTGGAGTATGGGTAAAGAATAATCAAGATAAGTTCTTAAGATTAATAAATAGGCAAATTATGATGTCTATATTTTTAATTATTAGCATTATGCTTTTTTCTTTGTTTCGCAATGTGACAATACTGTCATTTATGAATAGTTTTTTAATGATTGTATTGATATATAAAGTATTTTACTCTTACCGAACCTTTTTTGAACACAATAGTTATGTTGCAAAATCCTTAAATCTGATAGGACGTAGAACAATGGCAATCTATTTTCTACACTATTTTTTTCTTAATGGGATTATGGAAATGAATTCCTCTGAATTTACGGAATTACTTCGTAATAATTGGTTAATACAAATAATTGTTGGATTGTTTTTTACTATGCTTTTAACGACTGCAAGTATTCTACTAGAAAAGATATTGCAATCATTTCCTGCTATTTATAAATTAGTATTAGGGCCAATAAAAAAATGAATTGTTATAATATTTAAATTATATTTCTGAAAATGGCGAGAGAATCAAGAGTCCAAAAAAGTCTGTTGAATGCACGAGTTAATCTTTTTTGCTATGTCCTGTCGTTGATTGTGGCTTTTTTTACTAGAAAAGCTTTTTTAGACCAGTTAGGTACAGATTTTATAGGTCTTACAGGAACACTCCAAAGCATATTAGGCTTTTTGAACCTTGCAGAATTAGGTGTTGGTACTGCTATAGGTTATGTATTATATAAACCTTTATTTGACGATGACAAAATAAAAATAAACGAAATAGTATCTGTTTTTGGATATATATATCGATGTATCGGTACTTTTATACTTGTAATTGGCATTCTGCTTTCATTCTTTCTTCCTTTCATATTTCCATCAACAGTCTTTTGTTATGAAGTTATCTATTTGGGATATTATGCATTTTTGCTAAGCTCATTGATAACTTATTTTTTCAACTATAAAATGACATTATTATCCGCGGATCAACGGAATTATGAGGTCATGGGCTATTACCAAATAGTAATTTCCAGCAAAATGTGCCTGCAAATGATATTCGCCTTTTACGTTAAAAGTTTTTATTTATTTCTTTTGTTGGAAATCATTTTTGGTGTATTATATTCTGTCATTTTAAATATTCGCATTTCAAAAGTGTATCCTTGGCTTGATTCCGATATAAAGCTCGGTAGGAAATTATTCAAAAAATATCCTGAAATAAATAAATATGTACGACAACTTTTTTTTCATAAACTTGGAGGTTTTGTTCAATATCAAATTGCCCCGTTTTTTGTCTACACATTTGTTTCTTTGCCCGTAGTTGCTTTATATAGTAATTACACATTGATTACATTAAAAATACAAGGACTTATGGCTGGAGTACTTGATAGTACAGGAGCTGGAGTTGGTAACTTGATTTCAGAAAATGATAAACAAAAAATTTATTCGGTATATAAAGAGTTGCTTTCTGTTCGTATATTAATAGCTGGTATATTGACTATATGCTTGTTTGTTCTGATTAATCCATTTATTATTCTATGGTTAGGAGAAAACTATGTATTATCCAGATTGGTTACCACTTTAATATCATTTCAGACATTTCTTGCTCTAATGCGAGGAACTACAGAACAATTTTTATATGGTTATGGCCTATTCTATGATGTCTGGGCACCAGTAGCGGAATGTACTATTTTTATCATTTGCTCTATTATTGGCGGTTACTTTTGGGGATTGCCCGGTGTACTTATGGGACCAATATTATCCACGGTTGTAATAATTCATATTTGGAAACCGATATTTTTGTATATTAAGGGGTTTAAACGCTCTTTCGGATTATACATTAAATTATGCATAATTAATCTAATTCCAATAGTTGTTGCTTTTGCATTTACAATGTATCTGTTTCCTTTAATATCCAATTGCTTATCACTATCCTTATCTTGGCGAAATTGGTTTTTAGGTTCTGTTTTGTTTATCACATTAATGGGGGTATTATCATTGACATTTGGTATGATAGTGTCAGCTTCATTGAGAGCATTTTTTTTCAGATTGATAAAAAAGAAGCGGAATAGATGTTTTTGATTTATAATAAAAGTTGGTCTTTTCAAGAGTTCTTCTATCATAATGTATAAAACTATCACTTTTTTATTTCCACATCCCACAGCCGGTCCTACCGGCGGTTATAAAGTGGTTTACGAATACGCCAACCGCTTAGTAAACGATGGGCATCAGGTGAACATTGTTTATTCCAGTTCTATATTTTGGTCAAAGAAAACATTCTATCACAAGATGACAAGCTGTGTACGATACTTGCAACAGTTACTCAAAGGGTATTCATGCCGGAAATGGTTTTCGCTGGACAAACGTGTAAAGGAGCATTTCTCTTTGTCACTTAACTATAGGCATGTTCCCAAATCCGATATTTATGTGGCGACCTCTCCATATACAGCTTATTATTTGAATCAATATCCTGTTGAAACGGCTCGCAAATTCTATTTAATACAAGATCGAGAAGATTGGGGAGCAGGATTGAAAGCTATTTTATTTGATACATATCATTATTCATTACACAAAATTGTCATAGCCAATTGGCTGCAACGGATGCTGCGTGAAGAATATAAGGAGGAATCTGTATTGATACCTAACGGATTTGACTTTACAAAATTTTCACTGTACATACCTATTGAGGAAAAAAAACAGTGGACTGTTTCCATGCTTTACCATGAGATGGAACGTAAAGATTGCACTATGGGATTTAGGGCATTGGCTGTAGTAAAAGAGCATTATCCGCAACTGCAAGTGAATCTGTTTGGTGTACCGGATCAACCCAAAGAGTTGCCTTCGTGGTACACCTATTATAAGCAGCCGACTGCCAATGTCCATAACCGGCTAAATAACGAATCTGCCATTTATATAGGCACCAGCCATACAGAAGGTTGGGGATTAACCGTGGGAGAAGCCATGATTTGCGGACAGGCAGTGTGCTGTACGGATAATGAAGGATATAAGGAGATGGCTATTGACGGAGTAACAGCATTAGTGTCGCCGGTGGGCGATAGTGATGCCATGGCACAAAATATCATCCGTCTGATAGAGAATGAAGAATTGCGCCTTCATATAGCGGAGAATGGGAATCGCTTCATCCAACAGTTTTCATGGGATGAATCTTATCACAAATTATTAAATACGCTTATGCTACATTAGTGTATGAAACTTGCTTCTTTTGATATATTCGACACGACACTACTACGTAAGTGCGGTGTGCCAGAGAATATCTTTTATCTGTTGGCAAAAAGGCTTTATCCTGATAGTCCAGCCAAATGCGATGATTTCTTTTTATGGCGTTGCAATGCTGAGAGACAAGCCATAAAGAAAAAAGGGGATCAGAATGTAACCCTTGCCGAAATCTATAACGGCAGCGATATACAGGGGTTCAATGAACATCGGATTGAGCAACTTATCATTCTGGAAAAGTGTATAGAAGGAGAAAATTTGATAGCAAATCCAGCTATAAGACAAACCATTGAGGATAAGCGTGCATCGGGCTATCGGATATGCTTTATATCAGATATGTATCTTGACAGCGCCTTTCTTGCAGAAAAACTGAAAGAAGAAGGGTGCCTGAAAGAAGGAGAGCGGGTTTTTGTTTCTTGCGAGGCAAAGGCAAGAAAGTCGGACGGAAAACTCTTTGCGTTGGTCCGTAATGAATTGAATCCTGAGGAATGGGTTCATTATGGCGACAATAAGCATAGCGATGTCAAGATACCTAAAAAGTATGGGATAGAAACTGTTTTAGTCGACACCTCCTTTACCGGAGTTGAAAGGCGTATGCTTGTCAAAGCTAAAGAATTCAGACAACAAAATGAGATGTCTGTTTGGGCAGGATACTCCAGGGCAGGCAGAATAAAGGGGAATAACGATTCGTTCACAGTCATCGCAGCGGATTATGTAGCACCTGTATACATTCCTTATGTGAGGTTCGTGTTGGAACAGGCTAAGAAAAGCTACATCAAGCAATTGTATTTTCTTTCACGAGACAGCTACATCCTTCTTAAGGCCGCACAAAAGATGAGTGAAAAGTATACCGATATAGAGCTAAAATATCTTTTCGTATCAAGGAAATCGCTGATGTTGCCATATTTGGTCAATATGTCCAAAGAGAACTTTCTTGAAGCCTTGGATAAAAAGACCGTAATGAGGAAAAGTGTTTCCTCATTGTTATCTTTGCTTGGAATTGATGAAAAAATGCTGGAAGAGCATCACATCAGTTTTTCATACCAAAAGATAACATCCCAAAGACAAGAGGAAGATTTTTTGAATAAAATCTTTGATTCATCATTGACTCCCGTGCTGAAACAAATAGCTGTGCAGAGGCATGCCTTGCTAATAGAATATTTTATGCAAGAGGGACTTTTGAGTGATAAGAAATCTGCCATGGTCGATGTGGGATGGCTTGGAACGTCGCGGCTTATGATAAACTCCATATTGCGGAGAGAGGGATATGATGATGTCTCATTTTACTATTTTGGAATCAGAGGAGATATATTACATACGCAATACGGAAAATATGTCACCTATTTTCATGCAGGACAATTGACAACAGAATCCACAGCGCTGATTGAAAATTATTTTTCAGCTTCACCTTATCCGACTACGGTTGGCTATAGGAAAAAGACTGACGGCTTGATTATCCCACTCTTCCCTGCAGGAAAACTGTATGAAGAAACAGAGATTATCAAAGCCAACATAAGTACTATAGAGTGGTTGTCCGAAGCGTTATTACAAGCAAATGCAGATGAAACATTACTTTTTATTTGGTCATCATTGGCTTTGGACAATATCTCGTCACTGAAAGACAAAATCGACTTAACAGCATTTGCATCAAGCCATGATTTTGATTCCACATCGTTTGTACGTAAGCTTTCGTTGAAAGAATTGCTTGTGTTGGTTTGTACCGGTAAGCCAATAACAGCTTTTGATAAAGCCAGTTTACAGCTGACCGTCGGGCGAAACCTTCTGCCTTTGCTTTGGCATATACGAACATTGACAGGGAGATTGAGAAGATATTTGTTTTTGAAATATTTGAGATGAATTTTAATCATGACTATTCCAATTATCATATTGAACTATAATACTTCTGCTGATTGCCGTAAATGTGTCTCTTTTTTAAAACAACAAGAAGGTGTTAATACAGAGATAATTCTTGTGGACAACTGTTCAAAAGAGGAAAGCCTGATTGCGCTGAGAGTTCTTGCTGCTGAACAGGGATGTACCCTCATAGAAAACAAAGAGAACCGTGGCTACAATGCCGGTAACAATATAGGATTGCGCTATGCCGCAAAGAAAGGCTATGAATATGCATTGATTGCCAATCCTGATATGGAGTTCCCGCAAACGGACTATCTGTTATGCCTTGTTGACAAGTTGCTACAAGATTCGAGTGTAGTTGTCGTAGCATCGGATATTGTCGGCTTAGATGGTTTACATCAAAACCCAATGTTTCGTGACGGGGATTGGCGTGGTTGTTTCGGATGGCTGACAAGTCTTTTAAAAAAGAAAAAGGCAGATACCTACGACTTTATTGACAATTATACCGAAAGCCATTATTGCAGCAAGGTGAGTGGATGTTGTTTTTTGATAAGATTGAATTTTGTGCAATCCATAGGATATCTTGACGAAAACGTATTCCTCTATTGTGAAGAAGCTATATTAAGCCGACAAACTGAGCAAAAAGGTTTTCGTATGTATTACCTTGCTGACAAACAAGTGGTACATGCCCATGTAAAGAATGAAAAAGGCGACCCAGTAAAGCGGTTCAAGCATTGGAAACGGTCGCGCTTGTATTTTATAGACACCTATAGCGGAGACTGTTGGTTTGGGAGAGAGATAGCTAAGTTGTCGATGCGGATGTATGTAGGAATATTTTCAATCATAATGAGAATAAAGAAAATGCTATGAGAGAACGCTATATTGACATGGTGAAAGGCTTGTCTATCTTGTGTATCACCTTTTTGCATTATGAAAAAGGTGTGCTACCCAATAGCATCAATATCTTTGTCGGTTCGTTTATGATAACAGCTTTTTATGTTACATCGGGCTGGGTATCTGCTATGAACAATTCTCAACGTCCGCTTAAAGAACTCATAAAAAAACGTTGGAAGCAATTAGGAGTTCCTTATACATGGTGGACTATCATTATACTATCATTTGACCTGATTCTATACGCTTGGGGATATTATGATTTGAAGTTTATCGGAAGAGAAATCTATAAAACCATTACGTTAAGAGGTATCGGTACATTGTGGTTTCTTCCCGCTTTGTTTGGAGGTGAAATCATTTGGCATTGGTTGAAAAATCAGAATAAAACTTGGCTCATTATTGTAGCTTTGGCAGTAACTATCTTTTATAATTATTATTATGGATTGTTATTGGGTGAGAAGGAGGATACCATTTATCGCATCATTGATGCACCGTTCCGTACAATCAGCAATATGCTCAATGCTTGGATTGGTGTAGCTTTTGGCTATTACTCATGGCAGTTATTTAAAAATAAAATATTGAATGCAAACAATGCTGTATTAGCAACTTCGGGAATAATTCTATGCACTTTGGCATTCATATCTGCAAATTATTTACCAAAATTCTTGTATCCTTGCTGGAACTTTTTTGCACCGCTATTAGGACCATTTGGATTTCTGCTATTATTTAAATCACTTCAAAAATTGAAAGTATTTGAATTCTTCGAATATTGGGGAAGAAATTCTTTGAATCTAATGGTAACACACTATTCCATCATATTAGTGCTATTTACAATAATGGTAGAAAATCTACTTAAGAAACCTTTTAATGGATGGATAACTATTATATGCTTTATAGCTTCACTACCAATACAATACTTATTGGTGAAGTTTATAAATAACTATTGCAAGTTTACGTTAGGGAAATGATATTAAATAAGATATTTTCGTGGGTTAATGCACTGTTTGCAGCTCGCACCTACACGCTCCGGAACTTTACAGCTTTTTTACTAGTGCTTTTTTGCATACATTATATACCGATTGAGAGTCGTGCAGGAGTAAGTTTTGTCAAAGTGGGAGCGTCCGTTTTGTCTCTATTTGTCTTAATGGTTTATTCATGTAAGGTGGCAAAAACAATGATGCTGTTTGTTATATATTACGTATTTGTTCTTTCCGCAGCACTCATGCACCCCACAACTTTACGTTGGAGTACGGTCTTGTATTTAGGTTCATTCTTGATTATGTATGTCACTTATTATAATCTGATTTCGATAGAGAAAGTTTTTTCTTTGGATTTTTTCATCAAATTACTGAAAGGTTTGTTGACAGCCTATTTTATTACGCTTGTAATACAACAAATCTTTTTGTTAGCAGGTATAAAAATATTTCCATTAATTAATTTAGTTCAGATTATAGATAGAGGAATTGGTGCAAATTCGTTGTCTTACGAACCTTCTTCTGCTGCCCGCATTATGGGAGCCTCTTTTTTGGCTTTATTACGAATGTTGGAATTGAAGTACAATAGAATTTTATCTTTGCAGGAAATTTTTCAAGAGGCAAGATGGCCGGTTATAGGATTCTTGTGGTCAATGTTGACCATGGGAAGCGGTACGGCCTTTATTGTATTAGGCATTTTACTGCTTTCCTTTCTTAAAAAGGAGTATATTATGGCATTGATACCTGTACTATTTATACTCATTTTTATTATCAATCGAATTGATATTAAGCCTTTAACAAGAGCTTTGAATAGTATAGAAGGATTCATGTCGATGGATACTGATCTTGTCAGAGAAACAGATACGAGTGCTGCAGTAAGAATAGCTCCTTTAATCAATACACTTACAAAATTAGATTTTTCAGATTTTTCAACTTGGTTTGGACATGGTGTAGATGCCGGTTCGGGATGGAACTATGTGGAACGTATTCAGAATCGTGTTGTTGGAGGTATCTATGAATATGGTTTGATCAGTTTTATCGTAATGCAAATAATTATATACACATGCGTGATTAAAAGATTTTTATCTTTAGAGAGTTTGATGTGGATATTTTTGTTTGGAATGTCTTTCGGAAATATCCCTTATACTTGGGGAGTTATGATGCTGTTTACTACTGTACGCTATTTTCAACTGCAAAAAGAGACAGGTACATTGAATATAGACGAAGTATAATTTTTTCGACTTATGGATGTTATGACAAATAAAATTTGTTTGATATTACCTTATTTTGGGAAGCTACCTGATATGTTTCCATTTTTCTATCAATCGTGTATTGATAATTCTAAGATAGATTTTTTGATATTCACGAATGAATATAATAAAGTTTTTTTTAAAAAAGAGGAAAATCATATACGGGTAGTCTATATAGATTGGAACGATTTCCAGCAAATAATACAATCAAAATTTGATTTTAAAGTATCTTTAGAGTCTCCTTATAAGCTTTGTGATTATAAACCAGCATATGGATATATATTTCAAGAGTATCTGTCTGGTTACGAATATTGGGGTCATTGTGATTGTGATCTAATTTGGGGGAATCTTAATATGTTAAATAAACTTAATAATAGGGGGGTACGAGAGGATTGGAGAGTATGGCCATCTAATATTGTATAAAAACACTGAAGAGGTCAATACTTGGTTTAAAACCTTAAAGGCTGAAGGAGTACCTTCTTATCAAACAGTTTATTCTTCGGGAAGAAATTTTTCTTTTGATGAGTTTGCTGGTATGAATATACTGGTAAAAGCTAATCATAAAAAAGTATATACAGATAGATTCTTTGATGATATTATATTTTACAAAAGAAACTTTTGGTCACGTAGATTGATAAATGGGAAAGATACTAAATGGAATCCGTGCTTCTTTTTATATGAAAATGGCGTTTTGAAACGATCTGTATGGAGAAATAACAAATGGCTAATAGATGAATCTTTATATGTGCATTTTCAAAAAAGAGAACTTAAAATTGAAACTGCGGATATAAAACATTTTATAGTTATTCCTGATAGAATTATTCCGAGAGGACTGTATTCGGACGAAGAACTGAAAAAACGTTGTAGTGCTCCTTTATGGGATAAAAGGTATTGGATGATGTGGCTGAAAATGTATACAAAAAAAATATATGAAAAATTTAACCCTTGCTATCTGCATGTATAATGCAGAACGATATATTGAAGAGACTTTGCAGTGCATTCTGGCGCAGACGGTGCAGGATTTTCATTTGTTGATAGTCAATGACTGCTCTACAGACAAGAGTGTAGAAATAGTCACTCGCTTTTTTCAACAGAACCCACGACAATACGAATTAGTCAACTTACCGCAGAATGGTGGGCTTTGTGCCGGACGTCGTTATGTGGAAGATCATGCTACGACAAAGTATCTATTATTTGTAGATGCCGATGACTGCCCATATCCTACGTTGATAGAGAAATTGTATTCTAAAATTTCATCGGACCACCATCTGATGGCAGTAGGATGCCATCTGGAGTATATGGATAGTTGGGGACACAAAATGAATGGGGGAATCTTCTTGGGCGAAACAACTAAAGAGGGCTTCTATGAAAAAGCATCAAAAGAGAAACTTATTTTCATGCAGCCTACAGCAGTTTATGACAGAGAAGTTGCTTTGTCAGTAGGCGGACATAATTTAATGGGATTTCCAGAAGGTAAACCCCGTTATCAAGATTTGTGCGAAGATTTGGATTTGTGGACGCGCATGAGCGACCTTTATAAAGAGGGAAAGGCAATTGTGGTAATTCCCGAAGTGCTGTGCCGTTATCGAAAGCACGAACAGGCTCTGTCTGCCAATTCTTTGGGTATGATACTCCGTATGCGTCATATCAAGATGAATCTGAAGCGAAGAAGACGAGGCGAACGGGAACTTTCGTTTATTGAGTTCCGAGATTCGATGAGTAAAGAGGAACTGAACAAATTAGAAAAGGATGCGTTGGCTGCCGATAGTTTGCGTTATGCTTATTATCAGTTGAAGAAAGGATACGTTTTGCAATCTTTCAAGCACTTGGCCATCTCCATCAAGAGTAATCCATCGTACTTGGTGGACAAAGTAAAACACAACATTTTTAGAATGAAATAATGGGAACTGCTGATTTTCTGAAACAGATTTTTGAGTGGCTGAACCAGCATACGGAATATGCCGTGTTGCGCAATTTTGAGGGTTTGCCTTATCACAACAACAGCCGGGACATAGATATAGCCATAGGAGAAAAAGAGTGGAACAAGATTCGTACACAGTTGGTCGATGTGATTCAGCAATGCGGATGGAAGATTGTAACTTACTTGAAAAGCGACCGCTTGCAAACCCTCGTATGTGGCATTGTCCGCACGGATAATACGGTAGATTTGGTGCAGTTGGACTTCTTCTATCATACGTCCGTATTTGGTTTGGTATTGATAGAAAATAAAGAGATTTTGAAGTACCGAATATTCAACGGCGAAATTTACCATGCCGATAAGTCGTATGAGTTTTTGGACAAGTACATGTACGATCGTGCGGTAGGTGCGGCATATCCCGAAAAGTACAAACATACACGCCAATGCGTCGAGAACGAAGATGCAGTTAAAGATGCAGTGAATCAATTGTTTGGTATGGACAACCTGATACAATGTGATAAGGCTTCAAAGAAGGATATCTTGAAGGCTGTGCTGGAATGGAATTTCAAGCGCTATGGCTTGGGTGTTATGATGAACATACTACGTTTCGAGTATTATCATGTCAAAAACTATCTTCGTTCTCGTACCGGTTTTTCCATCGGTTTTACGGGTCCCGATGGTTCGGGCAAGACAACTGTCATCGATTTGCTGATAGAGAATTTAGGCGATGTGTTTCGCAAGGCGCATGCCTATTATCATTTTCGTCCGGCTCTCTTTGGTAATTTGGGCGAAGTGGCGCATGCTGCCGGTGTGAAGAAAACGGTAGACAGAGATTATAGCAATCCCCATCGGGGTGGAAAAACGGGTATGTTCAGCTCTTTGACACGTTTGTTCTATTATTCAATCGACTACATTATAGGGTATTGGGTGAGGGTGAAGAGTATGACGCGCATTACTCGTTTGGTGATTTTCGACCGTTATTATACCGATATTATCTGTGACAGTCGTCGCAGTCGCATTTATCTGAATCCGAAGTTCCTGTATGGGTTTGCCAGACTGTTTATCCCTTCGCTCGATTACAACATTTTGCTCACGGCTTCTTCGGAATCTATCTTGTCGCGCAAACGCGAATTGGATAAAGAAGGTATTGATAATATCAATGCCAAGATAGATTATTTGTCGAACAAGAAAGGGTATTACAAGGTGCTGAACGAGGGGACTCCGCAAGAGGCAGTTTGCACAATCTTGCAGATTGTTTTTGAGAAACAACATCAGAAGAATTTAAGAAGATTAAAATAGTATGGGGCAAATTGTAGAAAAAAAACGTATTGAATTTATAGATTTAGCGAAAGGTGTCTGCATTTTGATGGTAGTTATGGGACATTGTGGTTTTCCCATTGATATTCCAGGCTGGGAAATCGTAAGAATGCCGTTGTATTTTATTCTTTCAGGATTGTTCTTTAAAGATTATGGCGGTTGGAGTAAGTTTTTAATTCAAAAGACAAATAAAATCTTTATCCCTTTCTTATTCTTCTATTTATTAGGTAATGTGGGGTATTATTTAATCCAATGGATTGCCCCCCAATTTTTGATAACAGATGCAAAGGGTGTTTTTGACGTCTTTAATAACCGGCAGTTTTTTAATGGGCCCATTTGGTTTTTGCTTGCCTTGTTTTGGTGTAACATTATTTTTTGCACTATCAGCCTATACATAAAAAGTGAATCGATTAGAATTATTTTGGTTTGTTTCTTAGGATTTGTCGGTTGGCATTTAGGGAATGTGCTACACGTATTTGTCCCTTTATTTTTTGATGTGGCACTTACGGCATTACCTTTCTTTGCTTTCGGATATTATTTGAAACGTACTCCTATACTTTTTCCAAACAAATATGACAAATATAATATTTTCTTTGCTTTACTATTTTGGAGTATATCATTAATGTTGACTCAAACTACTCATTTCAGATTGTCGTTACATTATAATGGATTGGAAGGATGGTCTACTTATATTATATCCATTACTTCTGTTATGTCCATCTTGTTTTTATGCAAAATAATCAAACGCTTGCCATTTATAAGTTATTTTGGAAGATATTCAATCATTCCTTTGTGTCTGCACCATTTGATTTATCGACCTGTTAAGATTATTTCAGCTTCATTTGATATTTCGGGAAATGAACTATTAGCCGTCGTTACCATATTGATTTGTTGGGCATGTATTCCGCTATGTATAAAGTTCATCCCTTGGTTCACTGCACAAAAGGATTTAATTAAATTGAAATGATGAATAAACGTTTGAAAATCTTCATCTCTGCCTACGCTTGCGAGCCGGGCTTGGGCAGTGAGATCGGTGTAGGCTGGCATTGGGTATTGGAGATGTCGAAATACTTTGAGCTGTGGGTGCTGACTCGGCAGAGTAACCGGCATACCATAGAGCCGTGGATAGCCGAACACCCGGAATATAGCGACATTCATTTTCTTTATTATGACTGGCCAAAATGGGCACGGTTCTGGAAAAAAGGAATGCGTGGGGTGCGGACTTACTATAACATCTGGCAGGCTTGTACCAATGGCATCGTGAAGCGAACGATGCAGAAGAATGACATACGGATTTTCCACCACCTGACTTATGGCAATGTCATGTGGAAAGTGAGCAGTTACGGACAACGACAGCTCTTTGTGTGGGGACCGGTAGGTGGCATGGAAACAATTCCGATGGAGTATGCCGACCATTATGACCGAAAGTCGAAGATGATAGAACAGATGAGACACATGGCGGTGAGCCTGATGAAACGGAACGCGGGATTCAAACGGAGATGCAGGAATGCGGACCTGATATTATGCAAGACGGATATAACACGGATGCAGATACCAAAGGCGCATCGGGAGAAAGCCATACTGTTTACAGACGTGGCAGTGGACGAAAAACAGCCTGCAACCCTGAAAGAATCCGCGAACTCTTCTGAAATTACGGAGTTTGTTACTGTGGGACGGCTGGATGCTTGGCGCGGCTTCGACTTGGTGATTGAAGCAATGGCACTTTCTGTAAAAGAGAACCAACGAATTCACTTGACCATTATCGGCAAAGGAACAGACGAGCAACGGTTAAAGGCATTGATTGCACGGTATGGATTGGAACCGTATGTGACAATGGCCGGTAAAGTGGATATGGATACTTATTTTGAGTATATGAAGAAATGCGATGCCGTGATAAACGCTTCGCTGAAAGAGGGAGCCGTGACTGTATCGTTCGACAGCATGGCATTGGGGAAACCGCTCCTGTGTATTGATACGACCGGATATACCCGGTATTTTTCCGAAGAGTATGCCATCATCGTGCAACGTGGTGAGAGAAAGATTACCATACAGGAATTGGGCAAAGGCATTCTGACTTTGACCGATAAGGAGAAAAGGGCTGATATGGGAGAACGTGCCCGCCTGGCAGGCAAACAGTTTACATGGCAATCGCGCGGGGAAGAAATACGGGATGCCGTAATGAAAGCTTGGAATAAGCAGTAAATCAAATGAGCATAGTACATCTTTTGCCTTTCCTTCTGAATGAGGGGGGAAGCAATACTTTCTATACCTTTTCGAACGCTGACGACAAGCGGTGGCTGATGCCTGCCAAGAATATGCGGACGGCAATGAACCTCTATCAGCCCAGCGGAATAAAAGGAAAAGGGATGAAGGCCTTATTCCCCTATCTTTACAGGCTGGGTGTTGTCAATAAAGCAGTCGGAGCGGAAAAGAAGCGGTATGAATTAATCCCCGAATTGAAAAAACTGCTATGCCGGTTGTTTGGCACGGACGACATAGAGTTCTCCATCTTTTGCGGTACTCCATGCGTACATCAAAAGATAACCATGCAAATCAGCAAAGGGGCACGCATATTAGGCTATGCCAAATTCAGTGACAACGATGAGATAAAGCATATTTTCCGGCAAGAACAGGAAACACTGGACTATTTGGAACAAAAAGGGGTGACATCCGTCCCCCGGTGTTTGTACAGCGGAGAGTGGAGAGACGGACTGGGACTGTTTGTGCAAACCACGACCAAGACACGGCACTCTTCGACAGACCACCGATGGAACGAAAGAGAAATGGCATTCCTTGAAGAACTGCACGAAAAGACAAGGCAGCACATCCCTTTCGAGGAAACGGAGTATTATCGGGATTTGTGCTTGCTCTGCGAGGAAATGAATAACCTGCCGGGATTTGAAACAAGACCCATCGTGGAGGGTGTGAGCAAAGTTTTGAATTTTTATGTTCATAAGGAGGTGGTTTTTTCTTTTTATCACGCCGACTTCACACCATGGAACATATATGTGGAAAAAGGCCGCCTGTATGCTTTTGACTTTGAATACGCCAAGCGTACTTATCCGCCTTATTTGGATTATTTCCACTTCTTCACGCAAACCGCCATTTTTGAGGAACATTTAGGTGCTGATGGTATCTGGAAACTTTTTCAGCATGATAAAGAACGCCTTCAACCTTTGTTCGGCAATCCGGATTTAGCCTACACAAGCTATTTATTAGGCGTTATGGCACATTACGTGAAGCGTGAAAAAGGCGTGTTTACCGGTGATGTGCAAAGGAACATGAAGTTATGGATTGGACTTCTCAAATATTTACATAAATGAACGATAGGCACATTGTTTGTTTTCACCTTTTCAACGATTTCAGCGGAAGCCCCAAAGTATTGAACATGGTGCTTAAAGGACTACTTGGCAAAGGGAAAAAGGTAGAATTGGTTACTTCAAAAGGCGGAGTGCTGGATGAACTGAACACACATCCTGGTATAAAGCGGTATTCTTATCCGTATCATTTTTCCGCGAACCCTGCGGTGACGATGTTGCGCTACACTGTGATTCAGCTATATACTTTCTTCTTTGCGTTCCGCTATCTGTTCAGAAAGGATGTGGTGTTCTATATCAATACGCTGCTGCCTGTGGGGCCGGCTCTGGCGGGTCGGATCATGGGGAAGCGGGTGGTTTATCATTATCACGAGAACGCTTTTATCAAAGGGACGTTCTATAAGGTGCTGGCCTGCTGTATGCAGAGGTTGGCGCATGAGATAATTTGTGTGTCGGCTTACCAGGCTTCTTTTCTTCATCGGAAAAAGCATGTGACCGTCATTCCGAATGCAGTGCCTGCAGAGTTTGCCGAACGTTTGATTCCGAATAGCGAGGAGGCTTTTCAGCGCAAGACAGTGCTCATGTTAGGTTCTCTGAAACTTTATAAAAGTCCGTTGGAGTTTATCGAATTGGCAAGGCGGATGCCACAGTTTGCATTTGAGCTGGTGATAAACGATACACAGGAACAGATAGGCAAGTTTCTGGAAGAGCATTCGGTGGATGGACCTCCCAACCTGAAGATTTATCCGCGGCAGGCGGATGTGGTGTCATTCTACAACCGCGCTTCGATGGTGCTTAACTTGTCGAATAAAAAAATAGTTGTCGAGACTTTCGGCTTGACTGCACTGGAGGCGATGAGTGCAGGGCTGCCGGTAATTGTGCCCACCGTGGGCGGTATCGCTGAAATGGTGGAAGACGGTGTGAACGGGTATAAGGTTGATGTGCAGGAATTGGAGCGAATCATCTGTCTGATTAAGAAAACGCTCAATGATAGAGACCATTATATGCGTATGGCTAACGAATCATACCAAGCCTCTTTATATTTCAAAGATGATACAATGATTGAAAGAATCCTCACAATCTTGAATGAATAACAACGTAAATCAGGGGTTATACGAATGAAGTGAATCTTCAACTGCCAACCTTCAACGATTCTTATTCTCAAACGGTTCTTTTAGGTTATATTCAGTCTTTGGTGGGAAAAGCGCAAACAATTTTTGGAAGCGGGGAAAAGTAGAGAATTTCCATATATTAAAAACAACTTTTATTTTATTAGATGAAGCGAGTAGCGATTGTGGGCATACAGGGTGTGCCCGCAAAATATGGTGGCTTCGAGACATTGGTGGAGAATATTATCGGGGAGAACTGTTCTCCGGATATCCGGTATACCGTGTTTTGCAGCAGTAAAGATTATGCGGAACGGAGGGATTCTTATAAAGGTGCCGGATTGAAATATATTCCGCTGTTTCATGCCAACGGCATGCAAAGTACGCCTTATGATATCCTGTCGATGCTCTCCACGTTAAAGGGGTATGACACGGTAGTCATACTGGGGGTATCGGGATGTATTTTCCTTCCCGTATTCAGACTGTTATATCGGAAAAAATTAGTGATTAACATTGACGGTCTGGAACATCGCAGAGCCAAATGGGGCGGATTCAGCAAATGGTTCCTGCGTACCAGTGAGGCAATGGCGGTGCGCTATGCCGATGTGGTGGTGGCGGACAATAAGGGGATTCAGGATTATGTGATGGAGACCTATCATAAGGAAGCGGTTTTGATAGCCTACGGGGGAGACCAGGTGCTGAGAAATATATCAGAAGAACGGCAGATGGAAATCCTGCGGAAATACGGGGTGACACCGGGCAACTATGCAGTCAGCGTATGCCGGATAGAGCCGGAGAACAACAGCCATGTAATTTGTGAGGCATTTGCCTCCAGCGGGAAAGATATTGTGTTCGTGGGTAACTGGGAACGGAGCGAATATAGCCGTGAATTAAAACAGAAATACGCTGAATACAGCAATATACGAATGGTGAATGCGGTATATGACTTGGACGAGTTGTATGCGCTGCGTAATTGGTGCTGTTGCTATGTTCATGGGCATAGTGCGGGCGGTACCAATCCCTCTTTGGTGGAGGCGATGTTTTTCGGGAAGCCGGTTCTGGCGTATGATGTGGTATATAACCGGGAAACGACTGGGAATAAAGCCTGTTACTTCAAGACTGCGGATGAATTGACGGAACTACTGAACCGGAATACACCGGACGGTACGCCGATGAAAGAGATAGCCATGAGGCGATATACATGGAAATACATTGCGGAACAATATGAAATATTGTACTAAAGAAATATATAAGAACAAAAAAGATTGACAATGAGGAGAAAACGGTATTGGGGGGTGGTTGTATTGCTGTTGCTGCCGGCTTTAAAAGCTTTGTCGCAGGCACCGGTCAGCCCCAAAGTGGAATTGTTTGCAGGGGCGGAATTGCATTATCGGGATATCTTCTACACGAAGATGTACGAGGTTTTGGTGAACCTGACTCCCGGTCTGAAATGGCACATCGGCAACCGGTGGCAATTGGCCGGTCAGGCCATAATCCCCGTTTATAATGATTATGGGGATCGGTATAAGAAGGTACGCCTGAGTATGGCAGTGCTGTCTAAGGAATGGGACTGGAACGGTTCGCAATTCTTGAAAGTGAGCGGTGGACTGTTTGGACGGGAACGCTATGGGCTGGATGTGAAATGGATGTATCCGATTAACAGATGGCTGGCTTTGGACGCACAAGTGGGTGTGACGGGCTTCTGCTCGATGGCTGTAGATTGGGAATGCAGCAAGATGGAGCGAGTGACGGGACAAGCCGGAGTGAACGTCTATCTGGAAAAGGTGAATACGGAATTCCGGCTGCACGGTGGCCGGTATCTTTATGAGGATTATGGCGTGACGGCCGAAGCCATGCGTCATTTCAAGCACTGTACGGTAGGTCTGTATGCCCAATACAGTGACCAAGGCAAGGAGAACGGAGGTTTCAAGGTCATCATGATGATTCCACCCTACAAGCGGAAAGCCCGTAAGGTGATGGTACGTCCGGCTTCCAATTTCAGGCTGACTTACGACATTCAGGGACAGCCATACGCTGTGAAGATGTATACCACCGATCCGGAAGAAAATGAACGTGAAGGGCATTACGACCGCAACCGTCTGCAATGGGGTGCCAATCGGATGGAACCGGACTTCACCAACAAGGAAGGAGGCAGACCATGAGACAAATTACAATTCTGATAATCGGTTGCCTGTTCTTTTTCGGAAGCGGACAACTCTTGCACGCCCAACAATATACGGGCATGAGCGGACTGATCCATGTACCGAGCGGAGAAATGGATGAGGCCGGAGAGGCACGTGTCGGTGCGCATTTTTTGAACAAGGAATTCACGCCGGACAAAGGATTCAATTACGAGGGGAAATACAATACGTTGAGCCATTATCTGAGTATCACTCCTTTCTCATGGCTGGAAATCGGCTATACTTGTACTTTACAGAAAGGGCGTGCAATCGACAATAAAGGACAGGTCTTGGAAGGCAATCCTAAATTACGCTTCAAGGACCGTTACTTTTCTGTCAAACTGCAACCTTTGAAAGAAGGGAAATGGTGGCCGGCTATAGCCATCGGTGCCAATGATCCATACGGTACGGACAGCAAGGAGGGAACCGGGAAAGAAGGAGAAAGTCTTCAAAATGGGGACGGGAAAAGCCAATACTTTTCTAACTATTACATTGCCGCCACCAAGCATATCGGCTTGAAAGGTCACAGCATTGGCATCCATGTGGCGTACCGCCATTGGAAGCGCGACTATAACAGCAAGTGGAACGGCCCGGTGGGCGGCATTACTTATCAGCCTTCTTTCCAAAAGAATTTGCGCTTGATAGCCGAATACACGGGCGATGACGTGAATGTGGGCTTCGACTGGAAACTGTGGAAGCACTTGCTGGTACAATCTTCTTTGCAGAACGGAAAGTATTTTTCGGGAGGGGTATGCTTCTGCATCAACCTGTTGTAAAAGACCGACAATATGGAATATCCCTTGTTGCTTGAATTCCTTGACACCCGGTTGGAAGCTGCCCTCGATCAGGAACGGTTCAATCGGCAGACCATTCACTTGTATCGGTGTGGCGATAGTTGGCTGGCGTTGGAATATTCGCCATGTCTGTTGGAAGAGCAATTCCATTATAAGGACAAGAAACCGTTGATTTTCCACTTGAGGGACGGAAGGCGTGTGGTGATGGTGGAAGTTCCGGCCTCTTATGTAAGGAGGATCGCAGCAGGACATGAGACCGGTCGGCAAGGAACGGGACATATCACGTTGGATGCCGGTCGTCGGGCAAGTGATTATGCCGGATGGAAGGAATGGATTCTGGATGACTGAGAAGGTCCGGAAAACATCTGTCATGAGAGTTATTTATCATTTATAATTAACATTTTAATTCATTTTATTTATGTACAATTTTATGAAGAAAGGGGCTTTCATGCTCCTTGTTGCCTGCCTTGCGATGGGTATGGCAAGTTGTAGTGACGATGACCCCGATTACAGCAATGTAACCCCGCCTACAGTGGCTGTGACACATAGTATCAGCGGACGTGTGACAGGTGTTGACGGTGAGGGTATTTCGGCAACCGTTTCCATGGGCGGGACATCCGCAACGACTAAGGCGGACGGTACATTCGTGTTTGAAAATGTAGCCGCAGGTACTTATACCTTGAAGGCGGAAGCGGATGGCAAGGAGTCCAAAGAGACTTCCGTTACCGTGAGTGACGGGGACAGCAACAATCCGGTGTGGAACGTGGCATTGAGCAATAAAGGAACTGCGATTAACGTAGAACCGGACGGTTCTGCCAGCGGTGTTGTCACTTCCGAGACATTGAAAGGGAATGAGGATGGAGAGATAGAAATGACATTGACCGCCCCGGCAGGTGCCGTGGAAGCCGGTACGCAAATCATTGTCACTCCCATCTATTCAACGGATGAGGTTGAACAGGCCGCAGTTCGTTCTGCCGTTACGAAAGCGGTTGGAAGTACCTTGCTGATAGGTACGAGAGTCAGCAGTTCCAACGCGTCGGCCGAATTGCAGGAATCTGTGACGTTAGAGTATGACGTGGATCCTGAGATAGCTGAAACCATCACCGCACAGAAATATGTGAACGGACAATGGGTGGATGCGGAATATACGGTAGGAACGGACGGGAAAGTCACGGTGACAGCTGACCAGTTCACCTCCTACTCGTTGTTATGCAATGCCACCATCAGCTCATCGAAAACATCGGAGGCTGTCAGCTTCTCTCCCGACTCATGGGACAACCTGTACGGAAGCGGTGACATGGCTGTTTCATCTGCTTCCTATTCCTACAAGATCGGTACGGATATCAGTTCGTCCGGCACGAACAAGATCACCGCTTACCTGATTGAGATCGTGGCACGTGCCGCAGGAGCAGGTGTGACAGAGGCAACTGGTACCTATCCCATCAATGTGACCCTGCCTGTCGGCACGGCCATGAGCATCAGCGGACAGCAGGAGGTAACCACGCTCACCGCATCCGCATTAGGTCGTAGCGTTTCCGGCAGGCAGTATGGGACGGTATCTGTCATAACCCGGTCTTGGAACCGCCAGCATACGGGTGGAACCGATTGACAGAACCGGTGTAAGATTAGCCTTTCATTCATCCCGATACGGAAGCCCCTGTCTGAACCCGGTCACCGGAGGAGACAGGGGCTTTTTCTATATTTTATCTATCCATTGAATTTTTATGGAAACAGGGAATATCTCATTGCAGTATAAGGTACTTCTAGGATACATGATATTGGTCGTGGCCGTTTGCGGCATGGTTTCCATCCTGTTATACGAACGTGACCGTATGCGTACGATAAGATCGGAGACAGCGGAGATACGCCGGATTTGGCATGATATCAGTACGGCCCATCGCCATATCACCGAACTTGCCACCGACGGGGAGTCCGTCATTGTCTGGGAGGATGCCGACTTCCGTGACTACCATGGAAAGCGCCTGCATACGGACAGCCTGCTGCAAACATTGAAATCGAGTTGTGGCATGTTTGTCCTGCCCGGACAGATCGATTCTTTATGTCATTTACTGGAGGCCAAGGAAGAGCATCTGTCCCACATCATGAAAGCCATCGCCCAGCTGGAGGAGGCAGACAGCCTGCTCGCAAACCGTCTGCCAGTCGTTGCCAGGGAAGCGGTCCGCATTCGGACGGTCACCCGGAGGAAGACAGGTGTCGCCGGCTGGCTCGGGGGGAAAAAGAGTGTACAGGTCCTCGAACCGTCGGAAGGGCTACGGGAATTGAATGACAGGCTGGTTGCCATGCAGGAGGAACGTAACCGCCGAATAAATGCATATGCGGACAGCCTGCGCAGGCAGAACAGGACATTGAACCAGAAACTGCACGTGCTCGTCACCCATCTTGACGGGCAAGCGCAGGCGGCGTTCATCAGTCGTGAGGAAAAAATCACGGAAGCCGGAGATTTTTCTTTTAAGCTGTTTGTCTTGGTAATCGTCTCCGCTTCCTCCTTGCTATTCATCTCGTTCCTGATCATACGGCATGACATCAGGAAAGAAAGGGAAGGGCGGGCACAGCTCCAAAGGATAAACCGTGAGAACGAGGAACTGCTCGGTATGCGTAAACAGATCATCCTGACCATCTCGCACGATATACGGGGACCATTGGGCAATATCAGCAACTGTGTGGAGCTGGCCTCGGAAACCCGTGAGAAGAAAAAACGGGAAGGCTATCTGGAGAACATCCGCCATTCCTGCCGCCATATACTGAATCTGGTGAACAACCTGATGGATGTCTATAGGATCAATGAGACCAGGGATACCCGTAATGAGATCCCTTTCCGTTTGGGCAGCCTGCTAGACAACATATCGGAGGAATACGCCCGGAAAGCGGCCGGCCAGGCCCTGCTGTTCGAGAGGTGTCATGAGATTGTCAACAATATCACGGTGAGAGGAGATGCCGACAAGCTGGAACAGATACTGGACAATCTGCTGACAAACGCCATCAAGTTCACCCCGTCCGGTACGGTCCGTTTCCATACCGGATATGCGGAAGGCAGGTTGCATGTGGAGGTAGGCGATACCGGTATCGGCATGGACAGGGAGACACTGGAGCGTGTCTTCCGTCCGTTCGAGCGTGCGGCGCAGGAGATAAACTCTGAAGGGTTCGGTCTGGGGCTCTTTATCACGAAAGGCCTTGTGAAGGTGCTGGACGGAAACATAGACGTGGAGAGCCGGCCGGGCAAGGGCACGATATTCCGCCTGACGTTTCCTCTTCCGGAAACAACGGAGGATCCGGAAACGGAGGAGTTCCAGGTACAGTCCGCCATGGTACTTCCCAAGCGTGTGCTGGTAGTGGATGATGACAGCATCCTTTTGAGAATAACGGAAGACATGCTCGGACGCCACGGCGTGGAATGCACGACCTGCCAGAGCGTAAAAGAGGCGGTTCTCGCGCTCGACCGTCTGGATTACGATCTGGTGTTGACAGACATACAGATGCCCGTGACCGACGGTTTCGGCCTGTTGAAATTGCTGCGCGGTTCGAATATCGGAAATTCCCGTACCATCCCTGTCGCCGTCATGACGGCACGGGGTGACGGCGACTCGGGTGTCTATGCGAGGTCCGGTTTTTGCGGTTGCATACACAAGCCTTTCTCCTCAAAAGGACTGCTGGCCTTTCTTTCCTCCGTAATGGCAGGCAGAGCTGCCGGTGCGTCCCCGTTTGATTATTCCCGTCTGATGGAAAGTACGGACGACCGCCGGCATATGTTCGGGCTTGTCATGAAAGAGTCGGAAAAGGATCTGGCCGAACTGGAAGGGGCAATGGAGGGGATGGACCGTGAGGCCATGCGGAGGACCGTGCACCGGATGGCTCCGGTCTGGGAATTGCTGGGAGCCGGTGACGTGTTGTCGGACTACCGGAAAATCCTGCATGACAAGGCCGCAGGCGACGAGACGGTCAGAGGGCACACCTTGAGGGTTATGGAGCAGATACGGACACTGATGGATGAGGTGAATAATGAATTAGAGAAAAGGGATGACGGGAATGAAAAAGACCTTACTGGTCGTGGAGGATAACCTGATCCTCTGCGATATTCTTGAGAAATGGCTGCTGAAAGCCGGTTATGGAGTATTGACGGCCACGGACGAGCCTTCGGCACGCCGAAAAATCAAAGGGAACGACGTGGCGCTGGTGCTGACGGATGTCCGCCTCCCCGAAGGGGATGGCATCAGCCTGCTGGAATGGAGCGTGTCCCAAGGGTTACACATCCCTTTTGTGGTGATGACCGAATATGCCTCCATTGCGGATGCGGTGCGTGCCGTCAAATTGGGTGCGAAAGACTACTTGCCCAAGCCTGTCCATGAGGAACAACTGATGGAACTGTTACGGGGATTGGTCGGCCTGCCAGTTTCCGTTCCCCCGAGGAAATCATTCATGAAAAGGTTTAGCGTGGCGGTCCGGGAGACCGAACGGATAGCTTGTCGTGTGGCTCCCCTGGATTGTTCCGTCATGATCCTTGGACCGAATGGTAGCGGAAAAGAATCTGTCGCGCAGCTGATCCAACGGCATAGCGGACGTAAGGACAAGCCTTTTGTGGCGGTGAACTGCGGTTGTATCCGGGGGGAACTCGCCGCATCGGAGTTTTTCGGTCACGTGCAGGGGGCGTTTACCGACGCGAAAAAGGATACCGCCGGCTATTTTGAGGCGGCCCGGGGCGGTACGCTCTTTCTTGACGAGATCGGAAACATGCCTCCTGAAATGCAGACACTGCTACTCAGGGTATTGCAGGAAAGAGTGTATTGTCCGGTGGGCAGCCGCAAAGAACTTGAAGCCGATGTACGGATATTGTCAGCCACCAACGAGGATATGGAGCGTGCCATACGGGAGGGGCGTTTCCGGGAGGATCTGTACTACCGTCTCGCCGAGTTTGAGATATGCCAGCCCTCCCTCTCCGAATGCCCGGAGGATATATTGCCGTTGGCGGATTTCTTCCGTGAGCGACATTCAGAAGAGATACGTGTGGAAACCTCCGGTTTTACCGAACAAGCCAGAATCTCCATGCTTTCCCACTCATGGCCGGGCAATGTACGTGAACTCGGTAACCGGGTAAGGCGTGCCGTATTGCTGGCGGAATCCCCCTCGTTAACCCACAGAGATTTGGGTCTTGAGGCGGCCGTTTGTAAAACAGGTGGAAAATGCAAGAAAGGCTTGATGGAAGAAGCGGAAGAGAAAGAACGAATAAGGAAGATCCTGGAAGAATGTGGAGGTAAGATCAGCCGTGCGGCGAAAATGCTGGGGATGAGCCGTCCGACACTATACAAGAAAATGGAAATGTATGGATTGAGATAGAATTTTCATATGTTTCGTTCATATATAAGCCGGCAGATTCCGTTGGAGAAAGTTTTGCGGCCAGGAAGTTTCCAGCGGGCAGGCTGGAATTCTTCCGTCAGGGGGGGATTCCGCCACCATAAGAAAGGGGCAGCGGATAAAGTACCGTCTCGTCCACCAGATTATACTGGAAAAGTCCATCGGCATATTCCGCGCTACCTCCATCTCCTACTCCTGCCAGATAAATGCAATCCTTGTCGTGCTTTTACCTTACATTCGGCAAGGGACATTCAGTAAATCCTATAAAATTAGTCAACTGATTCATACTTACAGTATTGTGAATTAGTTGTTTTTTTGTATCTTTCGATATTCCCCCGCAAATAAGGTTTGACAGCCAAAACGGGGAGAAATATCCAAACTAAGATATGGCGAGGATACAAAATATTTCAGAGATTCATCCTACTTTGGGATTTACAGAATTCGAATTTCTTCAATTACCCATTCACTTGTCATGATTTGTCGGGTTCCTTTCCTTTTTCGCTTTCCAGACCCAGTCGTTTACGGAGTTCCGGGTCATTTTTGATGCGCCGCATCTCCTCATTGATAATAGCCTGCGCGTCCGCCTTGATCTGGTCGTAATTGCGTTGTATCTGTTGCATCATGATGTCGTTACCGTTCCTGTCCTTGAAGTCGTTGATGACCGGGATTCTCTGATAAGCCTTTTCTTCCGCGCTGATCCTGGCATGGTCCACGACAATTTCGGCATGAAATATTTTCTGTTCTATCCTCTCATCGAAATTATCCGCCACAGCTCCGACAAACGTGCCTTGCGAGAGGTTGGCAATCTTGGATGCCGGAATAAGCGAGTCAAGCTGTGTGTTGATGGAGGTGGATACGTCCTGACGGTTGATGGAAACGGACTGACGCTGTTGGAGCACTTTGCCGAAGCGCTCTGAAAGCGTTTTTGCGGTTTCCCCGACCACCTGTCCGCTGAAAATATTCCCCACCGTGTTCTGGATGACCTTGGATTCCTTTTCACCGTAATCGCGTGTCAGCTGGCTGAAATCCTGAAAACCCAGAAGCACGCCCACCTTGTTGCTTCTCGCCGTCGCGATTAGGTTGTCAAGCCCACGGAAATAGATGGTGGGAAGCTCGTCGATGATGACGGCGCATTTAAGCTGTCTTTTCTTGTTGATAAGCTTGACGATACGGGAATTGTATAATCCGAGCGCTGCCGAATAAATGTTCTGCCTATCCGGATTGTTGCCCACACAGAGCAGTTTGGGTTCTTTCGGATTGTTGATATCCAATGAGAAATCATTACCGGTCATCACCCAGTAGAGTTGTGGGGAGATCATGCGCGTAAGGGGTATTTTTGCCGAGGCTATCTGGCCCTGGAGCTGGTCCTGGGCATTTCCTTTCCATGCGTCCATGAAGGGGGAAAGATAGTTTTCCAGCTCCGGATAAGAGGTCAGGATGGTGAACAGATCCGAGTAGGGCTTGTTGAGCAGTTCCACCGCGTGGGGAAACGTACAGTAAATGCCGTTCTTGTAAATCTTTAAATACCAGATTATTGCCGCGAGCAGAATGATGGGGGACTCCACGAAGAAGTCCCCCTGTTTTTCGATCCAGGTGCGGTTGAGGTTGAGCATTATCGTATAGCTCGCCTCATACGCGTCGGATATGTCCGTCATGAATTCCGGATTGATGGGATTGCAGCGGTGCGACCTGCGTGGATCATCGAAATTGATGACATAGAACCGGGGCTTGACCTCGTATTTGTCCATATTCTTCAATAACGAGTTATAGGCGATGGTGGACAGGTCGTCAAACTTGTAATCGTAGATGTAGATCGCGAAGCCCTTGGCGATAAGCTGGCGGATGTAGCTGTTGACTATCGCGTAGGACTTGCCGCTGCCCGGCGTCCCGATAACCATGCAGGCTCGAAAAATATTGACTATGTTGGCAAATCCATTATGCCACCGCCTGTTATAATAAAATCTTGTAGGGAGATTCACCGAATACTCGTTCTCGATCAGACGGGTTTCCTGCATGAAACTCTCGTTCTCCATGTTGAAGACGTCCTCCATGAGGTTGTGCTTATGGAGCCGGCTCATCCACAGACCCGCCATCAACAGGCCAAGATAACCCGCGGTAAGCGTGCAGATATACAATATGGAGCCCACCGTGTGTGGCAAAGATAGCTCAAGCAGCCACCAGTTCAGAAAAAACAGCACGCTTCCAGCCACCAGGGCCGTATAGATCTTGTGCCAGGTGATTTTTTCCCCTTTGATCCCATGCGTGCCCAGACAGGAGATGGCCAGCAGAAGCACCGCCAGCAGCTTGGTCCAGAGGATACAGTTGAAAACACCGGTCGTGTTGTTGAAGTTTACCAGAATCCGGTCTATCACCTCAAGGTTCAGATGCCATGCGGTGATACTTGGATAGCAGTACACATAAACGTGTACCACCAAAAGAAAAATACTCACGACCCTGCCGAACTCCATTATCTTGGCGAGAGCCCTCAAATCGTCTTCCTGTTGCATAAAAATTGTGGATAAACGGGTTGATACTTGTTTTGTCTAAATGCCACGTGACTTACGCCCGGTTTTCTTCTTTTTCTTCATGCGGCGTGCGAAAGCCTCCTCCTCGTAATCCCGCGGATTGGTTTCCATGGAAAGGATACCCGCTGCCAGTTCGAGCGCACTTTCCTGTCCGTCCTTGTAACGATGATGCCGCCAGAGCTCCGCGGCGGTATGTCCGTCCCGTTCATTTGCGGATATGCCCTCCAACCATTTGAAATAGTCGTTGAACACATTTGCGGAAAACTCCTTGCCCATGCGTGAGCCGTTGAACACCTCCCGGCGGTTGTGGTCAATGAAGGTGACACCGTAGATACGTCCCCGCTCATTCTCGCGGAAAACCACATCAATACGCCTTTGCCCGAGCAGTTCCACAAACCGTTTCCGTGAATCTGCCTGCCGCAAGGCACGAACGATGTCCGCCTGTATGGAGGGTGCCCATTTCCCGTCTTTGAGAGCTTTCAGATTCATCAGCATCCACTTTTCCAACTGTTCATTTCCGAAGCGTTTCCCAAATCGGGAACTCTTGAACGGTGGGCTGACCACCTTGCCGGTATCATCCGTGACCGAATAGACAATACCGGTATATGGTGTACCGTTGTATTCTCCCCTGACCTGTTTCGCCTCGATGTTGAGCGTGGAAAGCAGCGCACTATATTCCCCAAAGGTCTGGAAACGGTAGCTTTCCAGCACGGCCTTAAGGGTATTGCCTACCTGATGGCGGACATCTCCCAAGGAGGCGTCTACCTTCCTTAGTTCCGCTTTCGGATTCCGCTTTTCCATATCCACCCCGTTCCGTAAGCCGAAATCCGCTTCCAGTTCCCGGCAGGCGGTCATGGAACGCCGGTGCTCGTAGGCATCGCTGATCTTTTTCCCCTGTTCATCCACACAGACACTGACAATATGGATGTGGGTATTGTGTGTATCGGCATGTTTGTAGATGATGTAAGGCTGGTTCCCATACCCCATCTTCTGCATATAACGTTCTGCCAGTTCTGCCAGCCGCTCGTCTGTCAGACGGTCTTCCGGTGCCGGGGAGAGGGAGATGTGCAGGACGGGTTTCTCCGTGTTGCGGTTTGCCAGCAGGTAATTCTCAAAAGAGAGCAATGCCAGGCGTATGTCCTCGCTCGGCAATCCCAGCCGGTCGGAGATCATACGGCTACCGGAAAGAATCTCAGCCGTTCCGGCTGCTACCTTGTCGTAGTTATAAGCAAGCGCTCCGTAAAGACTCATGCCATGACTTATTTTTGCAACCATTTCCGTTCGTATTCCTGGGTTAGCGCCATGACCTTTTTACAGACGAGCATCAGCTCAAGACTCAATCTTTCCAGTTTATAAAGCAACGCTCTCGCCCGTTTCTCCCCGAAATTGTTCTTCAAGGCACGTACCACCTGGTTGTAGTTGTTGCCGACAGCCTGGAACTGTTTGTGGAATTCTGTCAGCCTGATGTAATAGTCCATCGTCGCCTTGTCTATTTTCACGACCTTTATCTGTCCCGAGAAGATGGATTTCTTGATGAACAGCGTGAGGTTGCCGGCTCCCGAATCTGCCAGCAACTTTTCAAATCTTGTGTTCTCCTCGGCGTTCAGGCGGAAACTGTACTTGTGGTCCGCCGGATCATTTTTAGGCTTTCTGCCCGTCCTTGTCCCTGTTGTTTTCTCCATACACATGAGATTTTTGGTTTGTACTTTTTTCTCTTCCAGAATCCGCGACTTTGGAGCGGATTCCCCCGCCCCTCTGGGCGGGCAAGTTGGTTCTTGTCGGACAAAAGACTTTTTGTCGGACAAGGACACAACTTGCTCTGTTCGCTTGAACAGAGAATCCTCCTTCGTCGGATTGCTGCGCGACGTTCACGGCGTGCTGTGGTCCGGCGAAGTCAGTTCCTTTCCATTGTCTGATTCCGATTTTGCAAAATTAGACAGTGATAACCGATTGGTAAACAGTGTTTGATATGACATTTGATGACATCTGACGACATCTGATGTCAGGTAGGGGAAATGTTGGCGGAAGTTTCAAAAATAGCCGCTACTTTTGGAACAGTGCATGAGGGCATACATTGGAACATTACCATGTAAGGTGTACTGCTTGCCTGTCATGGGTGGTGTATGACATGAATGCAATATCATCTGTCAGTGTGCAATGCCATATATACTGTATGGCGCTCCTGCATAGCGGAATACATTGTATTCGTGCAATACAGCAAGGAGTGCATTGGGGGCTATATTGCATGAATGCAATGCATCCTACATGGCAACACCCTCCGGCAATCGGCAATACTTTGTTGCAATATGGTATGCAATGTATTCATGCAAGCGGACAGGCAGTGCATCATTGCCATCTACCAACGGATGCATTATCATGTAATGAAACAGAAAAAAACAAAATCAGACAGATATGAAACCAAATTATACACTCTAAATTCAAGCCTATGAATAAAGAACCTTTATTTGTCGCTTTGAGCAACCAGAAGGGTGGTGTGGGAAAATCCACGTTCACCGTATTGCTCGCCAGTTACTTCCATTACCAGAAAGGATATAACGTACTTGTGGTGGATTGTGATTATCCACAGCATAGTATCAGTGCCATGCGGGACTGGGAAGTGGGGAATATTGAAAAGAACGTACATCTGCAAAACCAACTGGTGGAACAACTCGGAGCAAGCGGCAGGAAAGCCTACAACATTCTGAACTCCACCCCGGAGGAAGCCCGGGAAACGGCCGGACGTTTTCTCGAAAAGTCGGAGCTGGATTATGACCTTGTCCTTTTTGACCTCCCCGGTACCGTGAATGTGCCCGGTGTCTTCCAGTCCGTAATCAATATGGACTATGTATTCACTCCGATTACACAGGAAAGGATGGTGATGCGGAGCAGCATGGCTTTTGTCCTTGCCATCAGGGAATACATGCACCGGCATACGGATGTACCCTTGCGTGGCATCCATATGTTCTGGAACCGGATGGACAAGCGTGTTTCCAAAGGCCTGTATAACGGCTATACCGAAATTTTCCGCTCGCTGAAACTGCCGGCACTGGAGACTGTTATTCCAAGTGCGGAACGCTACAACAAAGATTCCGGAATGAAGGGGCAGCTGTTCCGCAGCACCTTGTTCCCTCCATCTGCCGCCGCACTGAAAGGCAGCAATCTGGATCTGCTGGTTGCGGAGATGGAAACCATACTGAAACTTAAATAGGAATCATCATGGCTACCAAGAGAAGAACGGATTACCGGGTGGACGAGGATGCCCTGAAGCGTATGATGGCGGGGGATGTCACGGCATTGGAGGAAACAGCAGCTCCGGCTGAGACTCCGGAAATAAAGCCCTCCCTTTCCCGGGAGAGACAGGAGAAGAAAACCTCTGCCGGTTCCCCCAAACAGCAAATAAGAAAATTTCCGGATGAGGCATCAGGTGCCGATGAATACCGGCTGCGTTTTCTGGAAGCAAAGCTGACGGGTACCAGAAGGCAGACCTATATCCACGATTCCCTGTATAGGGCGGTCGCCAGGGTGCTGCCGGTCATTGCGCCGGACATGTCCGTCCCGATGTTTCTAAGCAGCGTCCTGTCAGACCATCTGGAAAGGTATCAGGACATCATCAATGAGATATATAACCAGGAAGCCACACAAAAACCGATAGAATGGAAGAAATAGTTTATTTGTCAATACGGCTCGGCTGTACCGCTTATCTATTATATAAGGTATGGGAGCAGAAAAAGAGAATAGGTGAGATATGTGACTTGCTTTATACTCCCCGTAGTAAGAAACCGGAAATGGAAAAGGATGACCACCGGAATCCGGAGAATACGACAGATGTGATGGGGGCCACCCGTTTTGTCTATCTGGATGAGAATGCCGGAAAGACGGTTGCCCCTTACATGAGCCAGCAACTGGAGATGGGAAGTGACCTTATCGGCAAGGATGAGGATATTCCAGAAGATGAGGTGGAATGCGATCTGCCTCTGGAGGAGATGGAAATGCTGAGAAATGAGCAGGAAGCACTGGATGACTTGTCTCCTGAAACGGAAACCATTATTCCGGTGGTCACTTCTGCCGACCTGCTCAATGTCGGTGACGTGCTGCTTAATTTGGACGGTGCCGGATCGGATGAGAATAAATCACGCCGGGCCGCCATGACATTGCGTGCCATCCGGGAAACGGACATGTTTGAGCTGTTCTCCTCCCAGGTGGAGAACAAGAGACTGATTGAGGAACTGATGGAGAGGTATATTGATGAGGAGGGGAATATAAAGCAAAAAAAAGGAATGATTGAAATGTTAGTAGATTGGAAACAGTTGATATAAAAAGTTGAATAAGCCTGTACAGACACAGCAAAGAATGTACAGGCTTTCTCCTACCATATCATTTGCAATAGTCAAATAGTTTTATTCCATTTTCTGGTTTTTGAAAAGATATACCCTCTATTCTTATCTTGAAGATTTCATTTAATCCTTCTATAGGCTTCTTATACTTAGGCATGCATACTATATGATATCTTTGATCGTCTAAGTCAAACAAATTGGTTCTATCCATGGAAACGAATCCTTTTTTTGCCATACTCATAAACGATTGTAGATAGTCGCTTTTTTCTTCATTGTTGTCATAAAACCTTTCATTTATAAATGAATGATTAATAATTATATCTTCATCTAAAAAAATAGGAGATAAATCATATACTTGTTTCTGCAGTTTTCTAAGTTTTTCTCTATCATTTATTGGTTCAGGCAAAATGCCCCCTGCTGATGCTGCATGGATATAATTATCATTAATTACACAAAACCAATCAATGTCTTTTGCATACATATAATCGTCCGAGTACTTCATATTAAGGAGGGAAATATTAATTTACAATTATAGCAAGCTGGTATAATTTCCATTGTTCTAGGTCTAACAGCCTTTGAAAAAAATAAAGTTTCTAATTTATTTACTTTGTACTTTCTCATTAAATTATTTCCCGCATGTTGCTCAGCGCAATTTCCTATTATATAATTTTTCTCATGTGGATGATTTGACTTTTTCCCAATTTCATTAATCTTTTCCATCTTCTTGCGTAAAATACTATGCCATTTTGTTCCCTTGGGACTATGGGAATAACCATGATGTGTTATTTCTTTACCTTTTTGAGAAGAGTAGCATATTGATGCGACTGCTGGATAATCCCAATACCATACCCCTTTTTGCTTATCTCTACGAAGTACTTCAATATGTACTTTAAGTATATGTTTACAATATTTTCTGATTTCAGATTCCATAGCTATTGTAGTTTAATAAAATCCTGATTGATTCAAAATACAAAGATAGCAAATATGGAATTTAGGTAGTAATTTGGTATTGAAAATATCCCCCAAAAATATTTATCGTTATGAATTTAATAGACATTATACAGAATAAGGTTTAAGGGGACTGTAAATCAGTGTACCTGTTCCTTATTCTATATAAACTCTAATATGTTGAAGTATTCAACTTTATTTAAATTCATTACTAACAGACATCTGATGACATTTGATGACATCTGATGACACCGCTGAATCATAGCGTGTTATCCCCTTTTATCTTCGCCCTCGAATTCAAATTTATGTCTTACCCAAACGATTCGACAATGAAGAGAAGAATCCTTTTTTCAGTGATGTGCGCGGCGATTGCCGCCGGTGCTTTCGCGCAGGGCCAAGGGCAGGGCCTTGCCGGTATCAACGAGGCGACCAGCCTCATGACCTCGTATTTCGATCCTGCCACCAAACTCTGCTATGCCATCGGTGCGGTGCTTGGTCTGGTGGGCGGCATCAAGACCTACGGCAAGTTCTCCAGCGGTGATCCCGATACCTCGAAGACTGCCGCCAGCTGGTTCTTCGCCTGTATCTTTCTGATTGTAGCCGCCACCATCCTGCGTTCCTTCTTCCTCTAAGCGTATGGAGTATCCTGTAAACAAGGGGGCGGGCAATCCCGTCGAGTTCAAGGGGCTCAAGTCGCAATACCTGTTCGCCTTCGCGGGCGGTCTGGTGGCGGTGCTCCTGGCGGTGGTCGTCCTCTATCTGGCAGGTGCGGACCAATGGATATGCATTCCTTTCGGAATCATATCCGGCGGCCTGCTGGTATGGGTGACGTTCCGCCTGAACGCCCGCTACGGCGAGCACGGGCTGATGAAGCTGCTGGCGGAGAAACGCCATCCGCGCTACCTGATCCACCGCAAGAGAGTTTTCAGATTATTTGCAAAAAGAAAAAAACGACAATCATGAGAAATGTATTGAAAGCGGAAACGCTGGAACGCAAGTTCCCCCTGCTCTCGGTGGAGAACGGCTGCATCGTGAGCAAGGATGCCGACCTGACCGTAGCCTTCGAGGTGGAGCTTCCCGAGCTGTACACGGTAACGGCGGAAGAGTATGAGGCCATGCACTCCACCTGGATAAAAGCCGCCAGGGTACTGCCCGAACATAGCATCGTCTGCAAGCAGGACTGGTTCACGAAGGAGAGCTACCGTCCCCAAAACGGCGGGGAGGAACAGAGCTTCCTCTCGCGCAGCTATGAGCGGCACTTCAACGAAAGGCCGTACCTGAACCACCGCTGTTTCCTGTATCTGACAAAGACCACCCGTGAGCGCAACCGCCGGCAAAGCGACTTCAGCACCCTCTGCCGGGGATTCCTGCTGCCCAGGGAGATTACCGACAAGGACATGGCGGCCCGTTTCCTTGAAGCGGTGGAGCAGTTCGAGCATATCGTGAACGACTCCGGCCATATCCGGCTGTGCCGCCTGGAAACGGAGGAGATTACCGGCACGAGGGAACGTCCCGGGCTGGTGGAGAAATACCTCTCCCTCTCGATGGAGGACGAAACCGCCGTGCTGCAGGACATCTGCCTCAAGCCCGGACGGATGCGTATCGGGGACAAGCGGCTCTGCCTGCACACACTTTCGGATACGGAAGACCTGCCGGGCAAGCTCTCCACCGACATGCGCTACGAGCGTATGTCCACCGACAGGAGTGACTGCCGCCTTTCCTTCGCCGCACCCGTGGGGCTGCTGCTCTCCTGCAACCACATCTACTCGCAGTACGTGTTCATCGACAACGCGCAGGAAATCCTGCAGATGATGGAGAAGAACTCGCGCAACATGCTCTCTCTGTCACGGTACAGCCGGAGCAATGCCGTGAACCAGGAATGGACGGAGATGTATCTGGACGAGGCGCATACCAAGGGAGTGCTTCCCGTCAGATGCCACTGCAATGTAATCGCCTGGGCGGAGGATGCGGAGGAGTTCCGCCGTATCAGGAACGACACGGGCAGCCAGCTTGCCATGATGGAATGCACTCCCCGGTACAACACCGTCGATACCCCGGTGCTTTACTGGGCGGGTATTCCGGGCAATGCGGGCGACTTTCCTGCCGAAGAGTCATTCTACACGTTCCTGGAGCAGGCGGTCTGCCTCTTTGCCGGGGAGACCAATTACAGAAGTTCGCCCAGTCCATTCGGCATCCGCATGGCGGACCGACAGAACGGCATTCCGGTGCACGTGGACATTTCCGACCTTCCGATGAAGCGCGGCATCATCACCAACCGCAATAAATTTATCCTGGGACCAAGCGGCAGCGGCAAGTCCTTTTTCACCAACCATCTGGTGCGTAACTATTACGAGCAGGGAGCGCATATCCTGCTGGTGGACACGGGCAACAGCTATCAGGGATTGTGCCGGATGATCCACGAGCGCACACGCGGCGGGGACGGCATCTACATCACGTATGAGGAGGACAATCCGATATCCTTCAACCCGTTCTACACCGATTCCGGACAGTTCGATGTGGAAAAGCGCGAGAGCATCAAGACTCTGATACTGACCTTGTGGAAACGGGAGGACGAGGCGCCGAAACGTTCGGAAGAGGTGGCGCTCTCGGGAGCGGTGAACGCCTATATCCGTAAAATTACCGGGAATCGGGAGGCAAGGCCGGACTTCAACGGCTTCTACGAGTTCGTGGACGGTGACTACCGCCGGATGATAGCGGAAAAGAAGGTACGCGAGAAGGATTTCGACATCGACGGCTTCCTGAACGTGCTGGAGCCTTTCTACAAGGGTGGCGACTACGACTTCCTGCTGAACTCCGACAAGGAACTGGACCTGACAAACAGGCGGTTCATCGTGTTCGAGCTGGACAACATCAGCGGCAACAAGGTGCTGCTGCCTGTGGTGACGCTGATCATCATGGAGACCTTCATCGCCAAGATGCGCCGTCTGAAAGGAATCCGCAAGATGATATTGATAGAGGAATGTTGGAAAGCCCTTATGTCCGCCAACATGAGCGGCTATATCCAATATTTGTTCAAGACCGTCCGGAAATATTTCGGTGAGGCCGTGGTGGTGACACAGGAGGTGGACGACATCATCAGCTCCCCGATTGTGAAGGAGGCCATCATCAACAACTCCGACTGCAAGATTCTTCTGGACCAGCGGAAATACATGAACAAGTTCGAGCATATCCAGCGGCTGCTCGGCCTGACGGAGAAAGAGAAAAGCCAGATACTCTCCATCAACCAGGCGAACCATCCCGGACGTTTTTACCGTGAAGTCTGGATAGGGCTTGGTGGCACCCGTTCGGCGGTCTATGCTACGGAAGTGAGCGCGGAAGAGTATTTCACGTTCACGACGGAAGAGTCCGAGAAGCTGGAAGTGCAACGGCTTGCCGAGGAGCTGGACGGCAACCTGGAACTTGCCATCCGCCGGATGGCAGAGAGAAAACGAGAGGAACAAAGACAAGTATCAACCCCAAAAAGAGAACAATGAGAAACAAATCCCTTATGAGACTGGCGGTGTGCCTGATCGGTATGGCCGCCATGGTATTGCAAGGCTGCTCGGAGAGCGGCACCGACCGTGACAAGCTCTGCGGCTCGTGGAGCAGCGTGGAAGGCAAGCCGGACGTGCTGGTATATAAGGAAGGGGAAGCCTACAAGGTGACGGTGCTCGCCCGCAGCGGAAAGATGCGCCGTCTCAGGCCTCAGACCTACCTGCTGGTTGAGGAGAACGGGAACCTGTTCATCAACACGGGGCACCGCATCGACATCTCCTACAACGAAGCCGCCGACGTGCTGACCTTCTCCCCGAACGGTGACTATGTGCGGAAGGAGGAACGCCCATGAAAGCGAAGTCACTCCTGATCGGAACGGTACTCGCCCTGTGCGGCACCGGCGCCAATGCCCAGTGGGTGGTGACCGATCCCGGCAACCTTGCCCAAAGCATCATCAACATGTCTGACAACATCGCCCATACCTCGAAAACGGCGGTCAATACGGCCGACAGCTTTGCGGAGACGGTGAAGATTTACGAGCAGGCCAAGAAGTATTACGACCAGTTAAAGGCGGTGAACGACCTGATACAGGACGCCCGCAAGGTGCGTGACATCATCCTGATGGTGGGCGACGTGTCCGACATCTATGTAACGAACTTCGGCAAGATGATGAACGACGGGAACTTCTCGCCCCGCGAGCTGGACGCCATCGCCTTCGGCTACACCCGCCTGCTGGAGGAGAGCAACGGCGTGCTGCAGGATCTCAGGCAGGTCATCAACGTGAGCACGCTCTCCATGACCGACAAGGACCGCATGGACGTGGTGGACCACTGCTACTATGAGATGCGCCGCTACCGCAACCTGGTAAGCTACTACACGAACAAGAACATCGCCGTGAGCTATCTCCGTGCCAGAAAGAAGAACGACCTGGACCGGGTGATGCGGCTTTACGGGAATGAAACCTCCAAATACTGGTAGCCATGATGCCGTTGTCGATAGATTTTGCCAACCTGCATACCATACTGGCGACCCTGTATGACGATATGCTGCCCCTCTGCAAGGACATGATGGACGTGGGAAAGGGACTTGCCGGGCTGGGTGCCCTATTCTATGTCGCCGTCCGCGTGTGGCAGTCGATGGCCCGTGCCGAACCGATAGATGTCTATCCCCTGCTGCGTCCCTTCGCCATCGGCATCTGCATCCTGCTTTTCCCCACGCTGGTGCTCGGCACGCTGAACACCGTGCTCAGCCCGATAGTACAGGGTGCGCACAAGATGCTTGAGGGGCAGACGCTGGATATGGAACAGTACAGGGCGCAGAAGGAGGAACTGGAAAGGGAGGCCATGCTACGCAATCCCGAAACCGCCTACCTGGTGAGCGACGAGGAATTCGACCGTCAGCTGGACGAGCTGGGTTGGTCAACGGTAGACACCGCCTCCCGCCTGGGCATGTACGTGGAGGTGGGGATGTACAATCTGGAGAAGAAAATCCGTGACGCCTTCCGCAGCCTGCTGGAACTGATATTCGCGGCGGCATCGCTGCTGATAGACACCGTGAGGACCTTTTTCCTTGTCGTGCTCTCCATACTGGGACCGGTGGCGTTCGCCTTCAGCGTATGGGACGGTTTCCAGTCCACGCTCGGGCAGTGGTTTACGAGGTACATATCCGTTTATCTCTGGCTTCCGGTCAGCGACCTCTTCAGCACCCTGCTCGCCAAGCTCCAGGTGCTGATGCTCCAAAATGACATTCTGGAATTACAGAACAACCCCGACTACTCGATAGACAACTCAAATAGCGTCTATATCATATTCATGCTGATAGGGATTATCGGGTACTTCACCGTCCCGACGGTAGCGGGCTGGATCGTACAGGCGGGCGGAGCCGGAAACTTCAGCCGTAACCTGAACCGCACGGCCACGAAAGCGGGCGGTTTCGCTGCCGGGGCGGGCGGTGCCGTACTGGGGAATATCGGGGGAAGACTGCGGGGCAAATAGGCTCTATGGCAACCCGTTTCCGTGAGTCGGGCAACTTGGATTACCGGGTTGGGCGACTTGTCGGAAGGAGCCGCCCGGTCATACCGGAAACATTTATTTATTCATTCAAACCAATCATTCGCTAAATGGAATTCAAGTCATTGACCAACATTGAGAGCAGCTTCAGGCGTATCCGGTTGATGCTGGCTGTCTTTACCGGCTGCTGTGCGCTCGTCACCGGCTATGCGTTGTGGAGCTCGTACCGTTTCGCCGAGAAGCAACGGGAAAAGATCTATGTGCTGGATAAGGGCAAGTCGCTGATGCTCGCCCTCTCGCAGGATCTTTCACAGAACCGCCCCGCCGAGGCGCGGGAACACGTCCGGCGCTTTCACGAGCTGTTCTTCTCGCTCTCCCCGCAGAAGGACGCGATCGAGCACAATATAGGCCGTGCCCTGCAGCTGGCGGACAAGAGCGCCTATCACTACTATGTGGACTTTGCCGAAAAGGGATATTACAACCGGCTGATTTCGGGCAACATCAACCAGGTGGTACACGTGGACAGCGTGGTGTGCGACTTTGCCGCCTATCCCTACAAGGCGCATACATACGCCCGGCAGCTGATCATCCGTGAGAGCAACGTGACCGAGCGAAGCCTTGTCACCTCCTGTTCGCTCCAGAATACGGGGCGTTCGGACGACAATCCCAACGGGTTCATCATCGAGCAGTTCACCATACTGGAGAACAGGGACATAAGGAGTGTGGAACGATGAGAGGGAAACCTGCCGTCTTAAAACGTGCGGACAGCCGTATCCGGCTGTTCTGCCGCCGGCTGACCGGAAAGCAGCGCATTGTCTTGACAAGTGTCGTCTCGCTTCTGTTCACGGCAGCCTGTCTGTACTCGGTTGTCTCTTCCGTGTCCCGTTTGGGGGAACGGAAGGGCGACATGAAATCCGGGCATATCCGGCCCGTCATGTTACGGCCGGAAACAACAACCATTCATTCAAACATCCAGAAACATGAAAATGGACTTTCAGAAAATCAGGGAACGGCTGGGGCTGTCGAGTGACAAGCCGCTGACTCCCGAAGAGAAGCGCCGACGCGCGAGGTATATTGTCTATCCGTTCTTCTGCCTGCTGTGCGCCGGATTCCTCCTGCTGGTATTCAGCCCGTCGGAAAAGGAGAAGGCGGAAAAGGAAAAGGGCAAGGGATTCAACGTGGAGATGCCCTCGCCGAAAGATTCGGAAATGGAGGGCGACAAGGTAAGCGCCTACGAGCAGGAAGCACTGGCGAAAAAGGAAAAATGGCGCAGGGGAACCTTCCAGGAGATGTCCGAACTGCTCAACAAGGACAGTCAGGATACTGCCGGCCTTACCGCAGGAAAGGCCAACACGGAACTTCCGCCGGAACTGGAAACGGGGAAATCCCCCGGCTCCGTCCATTCCTCCGCGGAAGCCTACCGGAATATGAACCGCTCGCTAGGTGCTGTATATACCCGGAATGAAAATCAACAAGATGCCGATCTGCTCCGCCGTATAGAGGAACTGGAAAAAGAAAAGAGAACGGCGGAAGGACAGCCGGAAGGACAGACCCTGGAAGAAAAGATGGCACTGCTGGAAAAGTCTTACGAGCTGGCCGCCCGGTACAACGGGAAGCAGCCGGATGCCCCGGCTGCCGTGAATGGCCGGAGCGCCCGGAAAGACAGGACAGCCGTCCGCCCGGTGAAACAGGTACAGAATCAGGTGGTGTCATCGCTTGCACAACCTATGGGCTATGAGGATTTCATCGCCGAATTTGCGGGAGAGAGGAATACCGGTTTCCACACCCCTATAGGCAGGACACTCCCTTCCGGCAGGAATACCATCGCCGCCTGTGTACACGGTACGCAGACCGTATCGGACGGGCAGGTGTTACGCATCCGGTTGCTGGAGCCGATGGCGGTGGACGACCGGCTCATTCCCCAAGGGACGGTATTGACCGGCGGTACACGCATCCAGGGGGAGCGGATGGACATCCTTGTAGAGACGGTGGAATACAAAGGCACGCTGTTTCCTGTGGAACTGGAGGTATATGATGCCGACGGACAGCAGGGAATCCTCGTGCCGAACTCGATGGAGTATGATGCAGCTCGTGAGATAGCCGCGGGTATGGGCACCTCAATGGGGAGCAGCATCAACATCTCGACGGATGCCGGGGCGCAGATTGCCTCGGACGTGGGCAAGGGGGTAATACAGGGCGTGTCGCAATATGTGGAAAAGAAAATGCGTGCGGTGAAAATCACCCTGAAAGCCGGACACCGGCTGTTGCTGCACTCTCCCGAAAAATGAAAAGAGAAAAGAAACCAACCATTTATTCACCAACCAATCAAGAACGCACATGAAGAAGATTCTGATGATGTTTGCCCTGATTATGGGCGCAGTGACTGCATACGCGCAGCAAAGCAGCGGGGATTATTACGAGGGATTGAGCCGCAAGATCGGCTTCAGCCAAATGATTCCCCCGCATGGTCTGGAAATCACGTATGACAAGACTGTACATATAATTTTCCCCTCTCCCGTAAGATACGTGGATTTGGGTTCCCCCAACCTGATAGCGGGCAAGGCGGACGGTGCGGAGAACGTCATCCGTGTGAAAGCGACCCGGAAACATTTCCGCAGTGAAACCAATATGAGCGTGATAACCGAGGACGGGAACTTTTACACATTCAACGTCAAGTATGCCGACGAGCCGTTGCTGCTGAACGTGGAGATGTGTGACTTCATCCATGACGGGGAGTCGGTTAACCGTCCGAACAATGCGATGGAAATCTACTTGCAGGAACTCGCCGGGGAGTCTCCCCGTCTGGTACGGCTGATCATGAAATCCGTGTATATGCAGGACAAACGCAAGGTCAAGCACATCGGCAGCAAGCGGTTCGGGGTTCAATACCTGCTCAAGGGGCTTTACGCACACGGCGAGCTGCTCTATTTCCATACCGAGGTGAAGAACGCCACGCACGTGCCTTTCGATGTGGACTTCGTAACTTTCAAGATTGTAGACAAGAAAATCGTGAAGCGTACCGCCATGCAGGAGCAGGTCATCTATCCGCTGCGTGCCTTCAACTATGTGACCCGTGTGGACGGGAAGAAGAACGAGCGGACGGTGTTCGCCCTGCCCAAGTTCACCATCCCCGACGGCAAGAAGCTGGTCGTGGAGATGTACGAGAAACAGGGTGGCCGCCATCAGTCGTTTGAGGTGGAGAACGAAGACCTTGTACGCGCCGGGACTGTCAAAGAACTGAAAGTAAGATGAGTGCCATGAAAAGAAACTTCATCTTTATTATCCTCCTGCTTGCCCTCTTTACGGGGCAGGCGGAAGCCCAGCGCCGGCTGCCGGGGATGAAAGCCATCCGCTTTACCGCTGAAATGGCTGACGGCTTTTACAGCCGGGCAGACCGCCATGATGCGGGCTACGCCTTTTCGCTGGCTGTTGCCACTTACACAAAGAAAGGGAACCAGTGGGTGTTTGGCTGTGAGATGCTACAACGTAATAACCCTTATCGGAACACGTATGTCCCACTGTCGCAGTATACAGGGGAAGGCGGTTATTATCATACAATCCTTTCCACATCCGGCAAGTCTTTCTTTCTGAACCTCGGCGCTTCCGCCTTGTTGGGCTACGAGGCCGTGAACAACGGAAACCGCCTGTTGGATGACGGAGCCGCCTTGCGCAAGTGTGAGTCCTTCATCTATGGAGGCGCGGTGACACTGGAAGCGGAGGGATACCTGTCGGACAGGATAACCCTGCTGATACGCCTGCGTGGGCGTTTCATGTGGGGCGGCGCATCCGGCCGCTGCCATTTCCAGTATGGAGCCGGAATCAAATACATTTTCTAATCTTAAAAAGAACAGATACCCATGAAAAGAAGAATCCTTGATATGATGATGGCCGCCTGCTGCATGGCGGTTTCCTTCCTTGGTCTTGCCGCTTGTGACAATGAACTGGACATTCAGCAGGAATACCCGTTCACGGTGGAGTCCATGCCGGTGGCGGATGAGATAGCCGGTGATGAGACGGTGGAAATCCGTCTGGAAATCAAGCCGTCTGGAAATTTTACCGGAACGGTCTATACACTGAGGTATTTCCAGTCTGACGGAAAGGGCAGTCTGAAGATGGAGGACGGAACGGTGCTGAAGCCCAATGACCGTTACCTGTTGAACGAATGGAAATTCCGGCTCTACTATACCTCGCAGAGCGACAAGGAGGCGCAGGCCATTGACCTCTATTTTGAGGACAACTGGGGAAACTTGCAACAGTTGACGTATGATTTCAATGGAAAGGAAGCGGAGGAAGACAATAATAATACGGAGGCCGCATGAAAAGAATACCGGTTATTATGATTTTTCTGTCACTTGTTCTGTATGGCAAGGCGGAAAATCCCCCGTCTGACAAGGATAAGGCGGTAGCCTGTATCAAGCGGTGGGAAGGCTGGCATCGGGGGAAAATGCCTTACATCGGTTTTGGGCACCGCCTGCTCCCCCACGAGAAGCTGACCGAGAACCTGAGCGAGGCGCAGGCGGACTCACTTTTGAGATGCGACCTTGAACGGTGCCTGAAGGTATTCCGTAAATATGGAAAAGACTCGCTTCTTTTAAGTCTGTTAGGCTTTAATGTGGGCTGTTACCGTCTGATTGGAAACGGGAAGATACCCAAAAGCAGACTGATTCAAAAACTGGAAAGTGGCGATCGGGATATTTACAGGGAATATATATCGTTCCGCTGTTATCGGGGGAAAGTCATTCCAAGCATAGAGAGGAGAAGAAAAGAGGAGTTTGAACTGTTCTATATACCTTAGATTGAAATTATGCAAAGCCGTGAACGGATGCTGGCCATCGCCGTTCACGGCTTTAGTCTTAGCCACTCTTAATTTACCTTTACCCGGTTCATCAACTGCCCCGATATTTCGTGCAGCTCCCGGCAGCGTTCCGGCTGCTGTTCCCTCGCAAAGGCGGTGATTCCCTGTGTCAGTTTCCAGAGCGTGGCCCCGCCTGTCACTCCGTCGTCAGGATTGTTGTTCATCAGCAGTTTTTCCACCTCGCGTCCTTCGTTTTTCAACAAGGCTCCTTTCTGCACCAGATTCTTCAGTTCCTTGTCGAAATCCACGTCAATTTCCGATGCGCCTTGAATTTCGATGGCCTTCTGCATGATGGTGTCTTTGCTGTACAGCCCTTTGGTCAGGTCGGAAACTGCCGATACGGTGGTCTGCGTGTCCAGTTCATAGGTCTTTTGGGAAAGGGACAGGGAATCCGGCAGTCTGCCTCCAAGGTGCACCTGCCGCATGACGGATTCCCGGACCATCCCGTTCAGGCACGCCCCGTTGAGCAGGAACGACCGCATGTCCACCGAGCCGTTGCCATAGTCGGATGTGGAGAAGCGTGCTCCTGCGAAGATGATGACCGTCCCGTTCTTACGGGTGGGTATCTCTATCGGAGTGGGCAGGATCGTTTCGCACCATACTTTCGTGTCGCTCATATAGGCGTCGGACACGACCGCCCCCTGTCCTCCCGCCTCACGGATGAAAGCGGTCAGGATGTCCACCGAGTTGAGCCGGCGGTAGGAGTCCGACAACACGCCCCGGACCTCCATACCTACCGCACGTATCAGTACCCGTGTGCGCTCGGTCCATCCCGAATGTTCGTTCAGGATGGTGGCGCACAACTGTTTCTGCCAGGCATCTCCGGCGGAAAGCTCGCGCAGGTATTTGGCGGGAATGCCCATCTTCTCCGAAATCTGGCTTATGGCGTTGCCGTGCAGGTTGAAGTTCCCTTCGGGCATTGCCATCTGTACCCTTCCTTCCGCTTTGAAAGAGATAACGGGGCGTTCCTTGCTACGTTGGCTTACCCCGATGGGAGCGATGAAATCCTGTGCGATCCGTCCCTCACTGAGCAGACGGTTGATGGTGTCCATGACACCACCTTGCCTGCCTTCTATCATCCGCTGTACCTTGTTGATGACTACCTGGTTGAGTCCCTGCTGTTTCTGTACCGGTGCAGTGGCCGGCATGACTGTTGCTTCCATATTTTTTGTTTTTTAAGTTGATAAATTACAATTTGTTCTTATGGCTTGTCTTGCTTGTTTTAGTAAATTCAGATCTGTACTCTTTTGACAGACGGATATAATCCTTTTCGCTATATCCGGCCGGTCCGAACAGTTCATAATATCCGGGGAAGGGTTTTCTTTCCGTTTCCGGTATATGCGTGCTGGTTTCCTTATGGCAACAGATGATGTGCCGGACAAACCGGTAGCACTTGCAAAGATCCGCCAGGACGGTGTACTCGTTGTCCGTATGCGGTTCATAATATCCGCAGGAGAGATTGACGCAGGATACTTCCAGCCCGTTCCTTTTCAATGCCGCCACATCCGTAGCCAGCCCCTGTGCAGGCTTGTAACCGTACCTCCGGAAATCTATAGCTGAAATGAAGTCATTGGAGCAGAGCTTCATTCCGTTGATTTGTGTTACCATATCCCCGTTCCCTTTCCGGTCACACTGGATGACGAAACGGCAGTCGGAAAAGAAGGACATATCGGCATGGCCGCTGCCTATGCATCCCACCTCCTCCTGTACGAAGAAGGCGCATTTCACCGCCTTGAAATCCTCCAGGCATTTCAGGCAGATCCAGATGCCGTTCTTGTCATCCGCGCCGATTCCGGTCATCCGTTTACGCTTGCGGTCATAGCCGACAATCATCGAGTCCGCCACAAGATGGGCCGCATAGGAGCCTGTCTTGCGCCGGTGTACCTCGTCCATGTGCGCCACGACACAGGGGTAGCTTTCCCGGTTGCCTTTGACCGCGTAGATGTTTCCGTGCCGGTCTTGCCGGAAAGGAATCCCCATCCGCCTGAGTTCCCCGATGATGAACCCGGCTATCTTCCCCTCCTTGCCGGAGGGGGAGGAGATGTTGTAAAGAGCCATTAATTTTTCCATGATACTGACTTTTTAGGAGATGAACAACTTTTCGATTTGCAGGTACCGTCTGAACTCCGGTATGGGACGTCCCTTCTTGAAGAGGAAGGACGGATATTTCTTTCCCTTGTATTCCACCGACGTGCCTTTCAATACTTTTCCGAATACGGTGGATATATAGAACATGTCCTGACAATTCTTGCAGAATGCCGTATCCGGAAAGGGATGTATCTTTCCGCATTTGGGACATACATATTTTCTCCTGTTTGCGCACCCTTCCGTGCTCCGGCAGGTGGCTATGCTCGTGTCGCCCTCCGTATTTCTCAGTTCCAGATTGCCTTCCGTCAGATGAAGACTGTAGAACGTGTCGAGGTAAGGCACCCCTTTCTTGTGCCACCTACAGGCGGGCACTTTCACCGTCAATGAAACCTGTATATTGTCTCCGACCGCCCATTCCTGCCCCTCAATGGGATTCAGTACGGTGAAATCCGTTGTATGTGTATAATCGTTGTATCTGCGTCGCAACAGGATGCCCGCCTCCTGCGCCTGCTTGCGGATCAGTTCGGCGACGAATGCGTGTGAGGAATAGATGCGGTCCAGCAGGGAGGCGGCAATCGGTGTATTTGTTGATTTCCACAATGTCACCTCGTTCCATACGACAGCCCGTCCGAGTATGTTGTTGCTCTCGTCCCTTGCCACAAGGATTTTAGCGCCGGCGAAGTTGGTATAGAAGTCAGCGGCGTTGCGTGCCTTGTCCTCATACCGCATACAGGAACTGTGCAGGCTGGATGTGTCACTGTCGGCGATGGGGCTGTAGTTGCTTTCCAGATAGGCTTCCATGAAGTCGTTCATGCTTTCATGCAGCCTGACCGTGACTTTGCTGTCCAATGAGAGGGCGCTACAGAAATAATTGATTTCGTCGGGTGAGTACTTGGGCAGGTTCTTGAACAGTTCAACAAACGTGGAGGGTTCCAGAACTGTACGGTTCTCCGGGAACCAGGGTGCCTGCGGGTTGTTCCGGTCCGGGAAACTGGGATGGGCCAGATCCTTGCTGCAGGCCGTGAACACGATCCGGATTTTCTTGAACGTGCCCGCTTCCGTCCGCTTGCGCTTGGTGGAGAAGCAGTTGTAGGTACCGCGTATGATCTCTTCCACCGGTACGTTCTTTTTTACTTCCAAAAGGATGTCTTTGGCTATCACACTCCCGTTTTCCGCCGCATGCATCAGGCGGGATTTCAATTCATTGCTAACATTCAGTTTCATAATCATTCGGTTTATTGTTTATAAATTCTGCCATGTTTATATGGCAATTGTTTCTTGTCCGGCTGCATTTGGCGCAATTTCTCTTTCCGCTTTCTGAGCAGGTCAACGGACATGTTCCTGCTTGTCCGATATTCCTCCTCGCTCATCCGGCGAATGGAAGGAATGCCCGTCTGGGTCAGTGTATGGTTTACCATCCAGCCGTCCATGAAGTTTTCGGGGAAGAGGCTGTCATGGTGGATGACCTCACCTATGCAGCCATGTACGAGCATGTTGCAAACGGTCATCAGGCAACAGGTATGGTTGACATCTTCTGCAACCAGATAATTACCCAGGTGGCGTACATGATATGCCAGCAGCAGCCTTCCGCTTCCGCATGTCGGGTCACAGATACGTTTTCCTGTCGCTGTCTCCCCCGAATCGGTACATAAGACCATCAGGTCGCAGATATCCGGCGGGGTAAAGAACTGTCCGTTCACCTGCCGACCGATTTTGGAAGATATTGCCATGAAGAGGTCACCGAACGCATCAAACCATCCGCCGGATTGCAATTCCCGCTGCATGAGCCGTATCCATCCGGTAAGCATCTCCATAAAATGCCTGTTCTGCTGCCGTTTGTATTTCCAATCCATAAGGGGCGGTGCGCCGGGAGAGAACCCGTGAATGACATAACGCAGGAAATCGTTGAAAACGGATATCGGATCGTAGCCGTTCGAATAGGCGAAATCACAGATCGTTTTCTCAAGCGGACGTATCGCCTGCGGTGTGTTGTATGGTGCCATATTACTCTGATTTTTTATAGATTGTTACTATATGTCTTTTATGGTCAGTCTGTATCCTGACGGGAGAAATGCCAAGGAAAGAGAGATGGGTGTCCGCTTTCAGCATGTTCCATTCCCATGCGGAAAGTTCCTTCCATTTCATACGGTATGCCCAGAGTATGAACAGACCGGGACGGAATCCGTTGAAAAGCTTTCCGTGCAGAATCCCGACCAGCCGCTCCAGTTCTTCCCGCGAGTAAAGGGTGAATGCCTCATTCCGATAGACAAAGGCATCAGCCGGTTCAATATCCGGCTGACACTCGATGATGTATCTCGTCCATTCTTTTGTGGTGTACTTTCCGTACAGAGGATCGGGTTCCGTGTATTTCCATGCCCTGACGAATGTGTGGAAGAGGACGGCACCGTTCTTGTGCCTTCCGGTATGCCCCCACATCCGGAACTGTTTGCCGCGTATGCCATTGGGAAGCAGCAATTCCGGACTGGTTATAACCCAAGGGCCTCCTTCCGTATTGTAACCGGTACACTTTTCATTTTCATGGCAGAAAGGTGTATGTGGGAGAAGGCAAATATGGACTTCCCGGTCATCGCCCCTTTCAATGTGTGCCTGCGGATAATAGTCACCGCCACGGGTGATATAAGTGACGACATCTCCTGCAGTCGGTAAACTGGCTCTTTCCCTGTCCTCCCGCATCCTTGAAACCAGCCGGTTCACCTTCTCCACATCACACTCCTTTATGGAGCAGGCACACCCTTCATGCCTGTTGAGCCGAGTCAGACTTTCCAGGTCATAAAAATTAGCGTACTTCATATTGAGATCGTTTTTGTTGGTACAATTTGACCTGACGGGCAACCATGTCGCAGAACTTCTGTCCGTTCTCCTTCTCACTTCTGAAATAGGCAATCATGTCCCAGAGATTCTGCTTGAAGCAGCCGGTCCATTTTTCGTAACAGTGACCTCCATAGACCTTTCCGAACGTTTCCTCGAAAAGTGCGGGAGTCAGCCCTTCATCCCCATGGTGGTTGTATTGCCACAGGGAGACAAGCAGCAGCCGGTTATAATCCAGTGTTTCCATATCTGTTCTTTTTTAAGTAAAACATCGGCCTACATGGGTAGGCATTTTTATTTCTTGATGTCTTTTCTGTCTGTTTTCCGGGGATTGCGGCAAGGCTTGGCGAAAGAAAATACCGCAGCGAAGCGAGGATGATTTTCTTTCAGCCAACCCAGCCCCTGAAAGGGGCCGCCTTGCGCAATCGGCCCGGGAAACAGCTATCTTTACAGCAAGAAATGAAAAAGCAGACCTCGGATTCTCTGTTCTGAAGTCTGCTTTTCGGTCATTGTCGAGTCTCATGTTTTTCAGGTATGTATCTGCCATCCGTGGAACGGCTGCAATGTTACGGCAAACGATCTGTCAGGTATTCCATGATAGAGCAGGCCGCCCACGATACCTGTCCTTCCGTCAGGATAGCGCTGTGTGAAGCCGAACGAGTACGGGGCATGGTCATAGTAGAGTGAGATTTCGCAGGGACAGTCAGGGTTTTCTTCCCAGCTTTTCAACCGTTCCAGACATTTTTGGAGCGAGGTGTCACCGATGGATTCGGCATAACGCCTTACATTCTCGAAATGTTCTTCATTCAGGATTTTCATGACTTTTGTATTTTTATCTGTTAAACACGTCCGGCTCCGGGAGCCGGTATTTTTATTTCTCGCCTGCCTGACAGTCCCGTGGCCGTACCCGCAAGGTTTGGCGAAAGAAAATACCGCAGCGAAGCGAGGATGATTTTCTTTCAGCCAACCCCGCAGGGGCCTGACCTTGTACGGGTACACAGGACACGGGACTACCTTTGCAGGGTGGGAAATAAAATATGCGGTTGTTCCTTGTTGCGGGATCTTGTATGGCTTCCGGAGATAATCTTCCTGATTTGTTCGCCATTGCCGGACAAATGGTGTATTTTTGCAGTTTCTAATTTCAGGATCATGGAAAACTATATAAAGAAAGCGGCGGATGCTTTCCTTGTGGAGCGTCCGTATGGTATGCGTGTGGATTACAGGAAAAAAGGGTTCGTGCTGTTTAACCGCAACCTGAACGTATTGGGCAATGCGGAGCATGCCCGTCTGGAAGAGCTGCCTCTGGAGCGGTTCAATGTGGAGGAGATTCCGTTGGATGGTGAAATTGTGGAGGAACACGCGGGATTTACCGATGTATTCTTCTATACCGATCTGACCAGCCCCTATGCCGGATATGCGCTGAATTTGCAAAAGCTCAAGGCCTATAACCGGTTTATGTTTCCGTTGGCGATGGCGCTGAACCGTAAGTTGTGAGTCCGGAAGCCGGCAACGGTAACAGCCGCATGGAGCACGCCGTTACCGCCAGGTTTTATTATTTGCCCTTTCTTGTTGTTATAAATGCAAGATAATCGCCCACGGCCTTATGGCATCCGGTAAAGTCCGGAGTCCGGTGGCCTTTGATTTTCCGGTAACTGACGGTTCCGTTCCTGTCAATGCCTCTTACATGCCTGTTGAATGTCCCTTTGGTTCTGATATGGATGTCAAAACCGTCCCTTCCGGTGATTTCAAGGAACATTCCTCCCGTGATCCGTTCCCCGTCCAGGAATTTCTGTTTCTGTTCATCGAGCAGCCGCTGATGTTGCTCTTCCCGCGCTCTGCGCTCTTCCGCCTCTTTCTCCTCCTGTTCCCTGCGTTTCTGTTCCTGCCTCCTTTTGTATGCCTCACGGGCTTGCACCAAGGGGGTGGTGTCAAGTCCGAGAGCCTCGAACACGCGGACGGAGATCAACCTGACAAAGGCTCCTCTTTCCGCGCCCTGAAGCGTATCCGCGATCCAGTTCCTGCAATAGGCGGCAGTTTCGTCCCTGCGGTTTTCTCCGTTGAGGAACTGGCGTGAATACTGCCCGCTGGAGAAATAAACGTTTTCAATCCGGCAGACCACATGGAAACAGTCATCGTCCTCATTCCCATATTCGTTCTTTCTAGACAGGGAGAGATATACATTCTCGGCATACGGCTCCAGTTCCATATAAGAAGCCACGACGGTATTCCCGTCAGACCTGTACTTGAATACTTTTGCTTTCATACTATCGTTCAGTTTGTCGGTTGTTGCATATTTCATCTATAATCTCTTTCCCGCTTCTTTCACCCTTCAGGAAGGCAAGGAAGCGCCTCAAAAAGAGCCGGGCACAGTCAGTTCCCAGCTGGGAGCTTTCACCGTCTTTGGTAGCGCATACCGCAAAACGCCCCAGTCCGAAACTGTCCTGTTGCGGTACGATGTGGTAAGACAAGTCCTCGCTTGCGTTGATGTGCAACCCACGACGGAAAACATAGAAAGTTTTCGGGATTCTTCTGTCGGTATCGATTTCCATACGCTTGTAACCGTGATGTTCCAATAACCGGACCAGTTCCCTGTTTGTCGGAATTGTATGTCCGATCCAGTCCGGCCAGCTTATATTTTCTAGTATGTGTCCGTAATTGTCATATAATATATTGAACTGATCCTGGTATTCATCGTAAAATTCCCCGCTCCCGTTGCACATTTCCTCCAACGCGATGCCGTTTTTACGGACAAGGGCAAGGTCGCCCAGTCCGCACGCGATTTCATTGAGCAGCGTGCGTTCCCCGTCCCTGTCCTTTGCCGTTCCGTAAATTCTAAGCCGGGAATACCGGTGTAGCGCCGAACGGGATGGCATATCCAATTTTTCCCATATCTCATCGTTTCCTATAGCCTGTCTGGTGTTTTCCGGAAGTCCGTACCACCACTTGTCCAAATTGTTTGTATCCATAATTTCTGAATCAGATTGTTTTCAAATTCTGTTTTGAGTACCATGCCTGATACGCGGCGGCATACTCCTGACGTTCCCGCTCCAGGGAATCTCTCATCTCAGGGGTGTACCCGAGCAGGCGGATGTATCCTCCGTTATAGCCGGTGAGTTCGCACCTTATTCCGGCTTCCTCCAGTTTGTCGATGCGTTTTGGGGCCATTTTTGCGCTTGAATATTCCTTCGGCCAAAAATAGAGTTCGCCCCGTGAGCCGAAACAGTCTTCCCCCAGAATTATTTCCCCGGCATACTTCCGGCTTTCGATGAAGCCGAAACGCGCTTTGCCCAATGCCCGGCGCATTGCCTTGTGTGCCGGACCTTCCGGATGCTTGAATACCTCCGGCTTGTCTTTGCTGCCGAGTTTGGGTGGTTCCACCTTGTACGGCTGTTTGTAACTTCCGATTCCGAGCGTCAGGTAAAAGTTGGTATGGAAATAGTCCGTCATGGGGTCGCTGTCATCGAAATTGTATGACATGATGAAATCGTAGATATTCATCATTACTTCTTTTGTCCTGTCCGTCAATGATTTGTCTGAAGCGATACGATAGTGGTTAACATCACCTTGAACTTTTCCGGACTCTTTGGTGAACGCCTCGAAATCCGCTTTCATCAACCGGATATGGATGGAGAGGTAATTCTCCCGTCTGACAGAGAACTTGTATCCCGGATAGGTCTCCTTGAGCCATGCCCGTACCAGTTCCACGATTTCCGGCGCGTGCTGTCCCTTGTAATTGCGGCCTTTCCAGCGATATTCGTTATACACGTACTCGGTGTATTCCTTTGCCGTGGCTCCCGGATAGTCATATTCATATCCGGTTGAAGTCGCAAAGACATCCGGTTTGTCTTTCCAAGCCTCAAAAAGCCTTTCAAACTCGGTGTTCACCCGTTGCATGATTGCGGTGTCGCCACCCTTGTCCGGGTGGTGCTGCAATGCCAGTCGGCGGTACTCCTTCTTCAAGTCCGCCTGAGAGTGTATGTTCTGAAAATAGGTCATAGCCATAAGTTTTTTATGCCCCTGCGAGGCGGTTGATAAAATATTCCCGGTAGTCAAGGTCAAGACCGAGGTTGAGACAGGCCGTTTCCATGTCATCTTCCCTCAAATCATCTGCCTCCTGCAATTCGCGCAGATACCGGATTTCGGAGTCCAGGTATTCCCGTGCTTCCGTTTGACTGCAACCGCATGAGCTGCCGATCAGACTGATAATGTTTCCTCGCATACTGTTTGATTTTTGGGGTTACTGTTCCTTTTTCTGAAGCGTCGTCCGTCATATATCGAGACGGCCCGTTCCACCAGAATCCTGCGGTTGTCTTCCGAGAGTTCCAGGTAGAACCGTTCCGCCGCGCCGAATGTGCCCTTGTCTGTCGCCACGCACCATTTTTCCCAGAAATGCGGGTACATGCCGCCATACACGGCTTTGCATTCCTCCTCGCTCCAGGCGTTCCACATGTAGTAGAAGAAACTGGAGACGGTATTTTCCGCTTGATATTTCATGGTTCTTCTATTTGTGATTCTACATTGTTTGTTTCTCTCAGTTGATGCCACACAGCCTCATACATCTCATGAAGCCAGTCTATGTTCTTTGCGCCGAGTTCAAACGGGCTGTGACACTCCACCTCGTCACCGCTTTCTTTCTCTTCGGCAAGGACGGTCAGGCTGTCCGCCGTTACCCGGAGTCCTGTCACCCTGCATTCATATGGTTCTCCGTTCTTGCCAAACCATATCACCCAGACCGGATCATAATCCTCTTCCGGAAGACGAATTTCTTTCATGCAGTGAGCATGGAGCAACTGCCGTATCGCGTCGATGATGTCCCCCCGCAGTTCCTTGATCCTGCCGCTGAAATCAACGGCTTCTGACGGTAAACTTCCTTTTCCGCCTCTTTCCTGCAAGGAGAGAATCCGCGTGTCGGGATGGATACAGAAATCCCAGTCCAACACTTCATCGTCATCGCGTGTCGTGTGGATATCGCCGCCCAAAACAAGACCGCAATCGTCATTTACCATTCTTTTTGCTTCATCGCGGTCTTCTGCCGCTACCATGTAAGTGCCCTCGAAGGAATACCTTACTCTTATGTCATATCTTTTCATGATTCTTTCCATTTGATTGTTGATACCAGATTCATTGCCCGGAAGGATTACCGGATATTCAATATTGCGCTAAAGGCATGTGGGTCAAGCCTGTAAAACGTCGGAAGGCTAAGTGTGACCATCGGGTAGCTTACCCAGCCGCTCTGACGTCTATAACCTGTATCTTCAGCCAATTTGTTGGACAGAAGGAACTCCATGGCATCAGGATTGTTGTTGATGTCCACGAATGCCCTGTCAGGCAGTGAGAATGCCGCCTTATCTTCTAAGTTGACCGTCAGGACCGTGTATATCTCATGGGTCACGGGATCTTTCAGAGACAATGCCGGCCAGCCGTTATGGTACATTTCAATCACGATTGAGAGACGGCTTTCCTGATACAGGAAAGTCTCTTCCATGGACGGATGGTCGCATTTGACAATTTCAAAATCATCCTCCCCTTTGGTAAATGTCACCATCGGATAGGATACATCGACAAAACATTCCTCTTCCCGGTAGCAGAGATGTTCTTTTCCCTCTGAACGGATTATAGCCAATCGGGTGTTCATATTCGTAACTGGTTTTAAAATTATTGACTTGCAAGTTAATTGGCCGGCATTCACCTGCCTGTTTCTTTAAACGTGTGATTGTCACCGCCTGCGGACATTTGGGAGAGTTGCTGTCTCACCGCCTTGATTTTCCCAATCAGTTCGTCCTCCCTTCGGAATGAGGGGGTACATTTGGTACGCCTCATCCCGGCTCCCCAGGGGATGCCGCCGCATACTTTTCTCAGGCGTGCCTTTTCGCTTTCCAGGGCCGACTCCAGACGGGCCAGCCTGCGTCGCAACGATTCTTCGGTCACAGTTCTCATGATCTCATTGTTTTTTTTGTATGGTGACGGGTCGGAAAGACAGTCACCATACCGTCGTTATGTGTCACGTTATATTTTAGCTTTTTCCCTTTTGATGCCTCTCAGGACGTACAACAGGTGCAGGAACAGCTCCCTGTCGTAAATCCGGAAGAAGAACGGCTCGCCTGTTTCCCTGACCGTTCCGGTAAACGACACGGACTCCCGGTTCACGGGATATTGGAGGAAGTTGCCATTTGCCAGCAGGGTGTGCTTTTTCTTCATCACTTCGCCTAGGAACCTGTCCATATCGTCGTTTCCCTCATAGCCGGAGAAGTAGAGGAAATGATGACGGCGCAGGCTTCGCAGGATTTTGGCGGTTTCCAGCCTTACATCCCTGCCTGACGATTCGTCCGTTCCTCTCATCAGGTTGCAGATGAACTTCTTCTCGCCATTTATGTCAAGAAACAGATAAGGAACTATAATTATAGAGGCATGCCGTGCGTGGTCAGAGATGACCATCGGCTTTTCTTTCAGGATGTCTCCTTTGAAGGTAATGTTCCGGTAATGGTTGTCCATCTGCCGTTCCAGTTCCTTTCTTGGCGTGGTAACGGAGCGGAGTCCCGTGAAGTAGCGTCCGCCCGCCCGGAAGCAGAACCGGTAGATGTCCACATGATAAGGCTCTCCCAGGAAAAAGAAATTCCGGGTATGGCGGATGGGGGGCAAGACATCCATGTAGTCGAAATATCTTTCTTCCGTAATCTCACTGAACGGGGCGCAGAGGGATTGCAGGTGGATGCGTATCATCTTGCGGACGGTATTTCCGGACACGGCTATGAGGTACGGGTTCTTTTCCCTGTCCCTCAGTTCCTCCAGTGTCTCATGATGGTAGTCGCCGTGTATTCCGTCAGACATGGTGGTCACGCAGCTGCCGTCAAAACTGCGTGAATCGACTACGAATTTCAGTTTGTCGTTATTCATGGTTCAGATGTTTTGAAGGTTCAACACTCTCTTGGCGGCACTGAGGGCATTGGAGGTGAGCTGCCGTTGCCATGCCTTGTTTCTGGGTGACCAGCGGAATCCGGAGGATTTCAGTTCCTTTCGTCTGTTGTCTTCGGGAATCCTGTCAAACAGGATCTGAAGGCGGTCTTCCCCATAGTTCCATACAAGTGTCCCGCCCTCGAACGGCACTTCCTTGTTTTCCCGGCTTTGCACCGCTTTCAGCCTTTCGCGCATCCGTTCCGCAAGTTCCGGCAATTGGAAGAATTTGTTTCTTGGGGTGATGACGGGTTTCCTTACCCTTGCGTTATATTCGGAAATGAAGTCCACGGCCCTGCGGACGATTTCCACTTCCCCGTGATTGGCGAAGGTGGATACCTTGTTCAGGATGCTGCTGACGAACAGGGCACGGTTATAACCCCGGCATTGTCCGGTGTCAATCCCGTGGATGGTGTCGGCGCTGCTCCTGATGTCGCGTTTGAGCGTCTGCCATGCCTTTTCCAGTTTTTCTTCCTCCGGTCGTGCGGCTTCCTTTTTTCGTCTGACGGCTTCAAGAACCTTTTGCCGCCAATTGCGGAACTCCTCGTAGCGGTTCTGATAGCTTCTGTTCGTATTCTCCTGCCTGTGGTAATCAAATCCGCCTCGTCCCGTCACCATCGGGTTGGCGCAGCGTGAGAGGGCCGAGAGTTGGGTGGACAGCTTTTGCCGGTAGGCGGCGATGTATGTATCCCGCTCCTCTTCCGGCATGAGTTGCAGGTCGTTGTGCAGCTCCTCCCCGTAAATCATGATGTCCGTCTCGCCACGAATCTCCGGGTCGAAGGAACTCCATGCGTATGCGTCGCAAGCCTGTTTCCACATATCCTCCAGATAGCCCGGATGTTTGAACGCTACGGCTTCCCAGTCTTTGAAGTCCCTGGAATGCAATTCATTGCGGTCTTCCGGATTTCCGTACAGGTGTACATAGTTGCCCGTTCCATGATGCTCCTTTCTGAAATGGAACGGTACGGGAGGATGGTCCGTACCCTTTTCCCGGATCATCGTGACCCGGTGCGCATTCTCTGCGGTAAGGCCCGTTACTTGTTCTTCCCGGACCTTTGCTGTTGTTGTTTCAGTCATAACCGTTGCCATTCATAAATTATTTCTACCAGTTCTTCGTCCGCCAGTTTTTGGATTTCCTCGTCCGAGCAATAGCAGGCGATTTCCTCGTCCAGCTTGAAAGCTGCCGGGTCAAGGCTTCTGATGCCGTCCAGCAGTTCCGGCACCAGGCTGTCTGCGGCAACCGTATAGCTTCCGTCCCTGCCTTGCACCTTCCGTGCGGGATAGCTCCTTTCCCGATAAACCAACATTCTCATTTTCGGATTGGCACCCTGCTGTCCTTTGTGGACTTTGCTTGTTGTCTCTCTGTTCATACCTTCATTTTTTTAGTTTGTTTGACATGATCGACTCCGTGGAGCCGGTTTTTCGGTTTCTTACTTGCCGGACTGTCCTTTGCCGGGGATTGCGCAAGGCTTGGCAAAAGAAAATACCGCAGCGAAGCGAGGATGATTTTCTTTTAGCCAACCAGCCCCTGAAAGGGGCCGCCTTGCGCAATCAACCCGGCAAAGGGCTATATTTGCAGGTAAGAAATTGAAAGAATGGCTGGGATTTTCAATTTGTCGGATACAACATGTAATAAGTGTAATGAGCAAATTTAAAAGCATACAACGAAGGTTTTTCAAATATTTTCCAAACTATCGGATATCAATATCATATCGTAAAACAAGCGAAGGCGTGGCATTTCGGAATAAATACATATCTTCGCGTCAAAGGTGATTGATTGAAATGAATATATTCTCTGCTTTTGATACGGGTGTCATGGTAGCTCTCTTGCTGGGTATTGAGTTTCTTAGGAGTGATATCCAAACAATTCTCTATTGTAAAAGAAACGATCCCGGGATTTTTAAGAGCTGCCTGTATACATTGTTTATATTGTTGGCAAGTCTTTATTCCATTGTGGCCGGAGCCATGCTTAACCCCGAGCCCGTACCCGTTTATGAATTGATGCCCGGTTTTCAAATAGGAGTTTATGGTTCTTGCTTTTTGTTTATATTTCTTGTCATCGCCGGTCTTTACCGTAAAATATTACCTCTCGTCCTTTTGGGGTACGCTATGGTATATGTAATCGGTGTACTGATACCGTTGGATATGTAGTGTCCATGATGAATTATTTCGCCAGTACAGGATGATTATGAAGACCAAAGATGTTTTCCAGAGAAAATGGATAACAGACAGTATAACAAAAAGAGGCTGTCTCAAAATGATTTTTGGGATGGCCTCATTTGTATCTGCAAAAAAATAGGCAAGCCCCAACTTCGCTCAGCCGAGACTTGCCCGTGTCCCTAATTTTTTGTATCTTAGGGAATCAGGTTTAGATATCTCAAAGATAATGTTTAAAGGTTACACATCCAACGATAATCTGCTTTTACCTCCGTGTTTAGGCGATTTTATCCCCCAGAACGATCCGGTCCGGGTTGTCCACCGCATCATCGAACAGATAAATCTGGAAGAACTCTACCGTAAATATTCTCCTAAAGGTTGTTCGGCCTATCATCCGCGTATGATGCTTCAGATTCTTGTCTATACCTATTTGCGCAATATCTATTCCAGCCATCGTATAGAAGAGCTCTGTCGCAATGACATCCGCTTCATGTGGCTTACCGGCAATGTGACTCCTGACCATAACACCATCAACCGTTTCCGCAGCAGCTGACTGAAGGATACGCTGAAGACAATATTTGCAACCATTGTAAAGTTCCTCGTGGCGGGAGGTTTTGTAAGTCTGGATGTGGCCTGTACTGACGGGACAAAGATGGAGGCGAACGCCAACCGTTATACATTCGTTTGGGGAAAGTCCATACATACTCGCATATCCAAAATAGCGGAGCAGCTTGAGGAGATATGGCAATACGCCGAGTCCGTCACCAAGCAGGAACTGCGTGATTCCGCTCCTCTCACATATCAGGATATCATCCCGGAGAAAGTGGAAAAGGCACTCGGGCAGATAGATGATGTCCTGAACGGAGTAGATGCCTACAAGAAAATGAAAGCGAAGATAAGGCGTGTAAGGAAGTCATGGCCTGAGCAGCTCAAGAAATACGAGTCACAGGGAAAGATATTTGACGGACACAACAGCTATTCAAAGACAAACAATGACGCTACTTTCATGCGCATGAAAGAGGACCATATGAGGAACGGACAACTCAAATCTGGATATAATCCCCAGATCAGTACCAATAAACAGTTCATTCTGAACTATACCCTCCACCAGTGCGCAGGTGATTCCTCCACTTATCCACTGCACATGGATGATTTCCACTCACTTTACGGCAGATATCCTGACGTGTCTGTCTGTGAGGCCGGATATGGAAGCGAGGAGAATTATCTGTATGCTTTCAGGCATGGCATTGAAACCTTTATAAAGTACAATTATTTTCATAAGGAACAGAAAAGGAGTTTCAGGAACGCCCCATTCCTGTCCGCCAACTTCTACTATAATGAAAAGACCGACGGCATGTATTGTCCGATGGGACAGAGAATGGAAAGGCTCTCCGATGTAAGACGGGTAACAGACAACAGTTTTGAGCAAACCATATCAAGATACAGGGCACATAACTGTAAGGGCTACCCGTTAAGATGCCGGTGACACAGAAGCCGGTCGGAAAGGATAGTACAGGTGAATCACCGCCTGAGGAAAATCAAGGAAATGGAACGTGAAAAGCTCCTGTCACCGGAAGGCCTTAAAGACTGCAGGATGTGGAAGCCGTATTTGGAAACCTCAAGAACAACAAGCACTTCAAGAGGTTCAATCTTCGTGGACTTAAGAAGGTGGAAATTGAGTTCGGACTGCTGGCCATAGCACACAGTCTCGCAAAAGTAGCCTCTTAGGAGGCTTATGGTAACGAAAAAAAGTTGGAAAGAATGAAATCTTCAAAAAGAAGATTGAAAACTCCTTGTTTTGAGAAGAATCAAAAGAACTTCAATCTGAAATGAAAAAACAGAAGCCGTCTCAAGGTTATTTTGAGACAGCCTCATTAATGGTGTTTGTTAGAATGATTTCTTCTAAAGAATGTAGAAACAAAAATTTATCGTATATTTGTCCACAAACTCTTAATAATTAAATATGAAAATAGAGAAACTTGAACTGAATAATTTCAGATGTTTTGAACATATCAATTTTGAGTTGCATCCTAGAATGAATGTTATGGTAGGTATAAATGGAACTGGTAAAACAGCTCTATTAGAGGCTATTCGTATTTTTATAGGAGCTATTTTTTGTGAATTGGATAAAATTGAGAATAAGATTTCAACACCAAGTATCGCTGATGATGATGTTAGGCTACATAATTTGGAACAACAATATCCGGTTAAAATTACTGGTGAAATATCAATTGATAATCAGCTCTTATCAATTGCCCAACCTTCGTGGGACAGAATATTGGAGCGATATGGAGGAAAGACTAAGTTTGGGCCAAGTAAGGACGCAAAATCACTCTCAAAGAATGTACAATCAATAATACGCGAAAGTAAAAATACTGCAATCCCTATAATAGCCTACTACTCAACGGACAGATATAAAAAAGAAAAACGGAATACAGGATTAGAAGCTGATGGAAGCCGATTACGTGGCTATTATAATGCGTTAGATACAACTACAAATATTTGGTTTTTCTTAAATATGATTAAAACAGAGACTTTATGGGAACTCCAAGAAGGTAAAGAGTCGATAGTTTTATCTATTGTTCGCAAAATTATTACTGGCTGTGTACCAGATTGTAAAGAAATTAAACACGATATAAAACAAGATAAGTTAATTATCACTCAGGCTAATGGTGAGAAGGTCCCATTTTCTTCATTATCTGATGGTGTTCGTAATGTACTTTCGTTAGCAATGGAATTGGCACTGCGTTGTTATCTATTAAATCCAAGTTTAGGTGAGGAAGCTCCTTCTATAACTCCGGGAATAGTATTAATAGATGAGATAGATCTTCATTTGCATCCTGAATGGCAGCTTCATATTTTGAATGATTTGACTAGTGTTTTTAATCAAATTCAATTTATAGTTACTACTCATGCTCCTTTGGTATTAAGTACGTTGAAAGATGGTGAAATTTTCAGTATTGCTGATAGAAAACTATACAATTTCCCTAATCAATATATGCGTAGGCCAGAAGAAATTCTTAAAGATATGGAAACTGATTTAGGAAGTGAAAGTGCAGATAAGACATTAGCCGATTATCGTTTACTTATAGAAGAAGGTAGAGGAAAATCTGAAGAAGCTGTTATACTGAGAAAAAAATTGGAAGGGTTATTCGGTGCAAATCACGAAGAATTGCAACGAGCCGATATTATGCTGCAGTTATTTTAAATTACTTTTTTTATGAGATATATTCATAAATCAAGAAATTCACAAGTTCGTACTTTTTTGAATAAGGCATGCAGAAATTTAAGAAAAAGTGGAGTTAAAGTAATATATGATAACTTTAATGACAAGAAAAAACTTAATAATTTTCTTCGTGCTGAACAAAAGAATATTTGTTGTTACTGTCAAAGACGTATAGACCATTTTCAGGGTGACAATGAATCTGGTAGTCATAATGAACACTTTGAACCAGAAGGTGGTCCTAATGCTCGCATTGATCTTCAATTGTCTTATGAAAACATATATGCTTGTTGTAATAAATCAAAAGGATTGAAAAAGAATTTACAACATTGTGGAGAATATAAGGGAAGTGAAGTAATTCAGCGAAATTTTCTACAAATGCGTAAATGTTCAGATTATTTTAAATACAATGTGAATGGTGAAATATTGCCCCAATGTCCAATGAATAATTTTAATGATGTTTGTAACAATCGAGGGGCTTTAACATCTATACAAAGTGAAGCTTTACAAATGATTGAAGTATTAAACTTAAATGTAGATAGTTTAAAGGAATTTAGGCGAAAAGTTGTTGATGATATATTGAATTCTACATTGGGTAAAAGTAAGCAACAATTAAACTATACAATACAAAAGTTAAATACCGAACAAAAGGAATATGTTCAATTAGTTGATATGGTGATATATTTCTTAAAGAAAATCAGAAGTAATAAACAATAATATTAAGCATAAATTGTGCTATAACAACAGATTCGCTACATTAGCTTACTGGATTTTTACGCTTGTCGGGACGGGTGGTCCCTCCCCTTCGCGCTGGCCGTTCCCCGACCGATAAGTTAAAAAACGTAAAATAATCTGCGATATATTTTGATTCTCCACGGATTATCGAATAGCAGTTTTCTTATTTCGATGTTTTATGAATTTAAGATATTTGTAATTACGTGGAAGAATTTCTTCGTTTGACTCCCAGAATTTTTCACTCACATCGGGCTGGATCGGAACAAGGTGCTCGACAGACTTGAATTTTTGCATCGGAGTCTTGCCGTTCAGTGAGAAATGTGGTCGTTTCTTATTGTAGAACTCCTGCCATTCCATAGCCAATCATATTCAAATCAAGTGTCTTGTCCGACAAATCTATAAGATTCCAAAACTCTGTCTTATCGGTCTGCTGAGACCTTTCGACTTTGCCATTCAGATGCGGAGTCCTTGGTTTGATTGGTCTGAATTTGATAAAATTCATATTGGAAGTCATAATTGAAAAATTCTGTTCCCCAATCAGTTTGTATCCGCTGAACGGGAAAAGGAAAGGTGTTCAGTATCTCTCCTAAAAAATGAATTGTATTTTCCGCTTTTTTATTGGGATATATACGAATGGTTCTCAAACGGGTACAATCATCTATGGCCGTGAACTGGTATGCTCCGTTTCGTACTTTCATTATATCTAGCTGAACCCTTTCCCGGGGAATTTCTTTACTATATCGGATATAGTCTGACTTTTTACGCCGTTTCACAACAGCTTTGACCTGATGCTTTTTCAACACACGCCACACCGTCATGGCTGAGAGCTTTATTCTCTTCCTAAGCAGATAGTTGGCAATCCGTTGCGCTCCCCATCTTCTCGTCTCACGCAGATTAAGGATAATGGGTTCAATTTCAGGTGTTATCTTCATATTGGCAAGTCTTGATGGACGTTTAGACTTATCGGACAATTCCGACTTGCCTTGTTCTTTCTCGCAATTTATCCAACGGTATAACGTGGAACGAGCAATCCCGCACTGAAGGGCAGTTTTTGTCACAGAACCCGTTTCGGCATATAGCTCAAGCCATTTTTGGCGCATCCGTATTTTCCGTATATCTTCTTTCATGTTACGAAGATACAGATTAAGATTTGCCTACGAAAAGAAAAAGTGTAGCGTATCTATTGATACTTTACAAATGAAAAAACAGAGGCCGTCTCAAGGTTATTTTGAGACAGCCTCCATGCCGGGCCGGTTGCATGTTTACCATTCCAGACGTTTCTTCACATGGTTCATCGCCTCTTTCAGGCTGCTGTTCATGACCCGCGCATAATGCTGCGTCATGCGTGTGGAAGCATGTCCGAGCATGACGGACACGTCCTGCAAGGGTACATTGTTGGCGAGCGTGACGGTGGTCCCGAAAGTGTGCCTGGCAACGTGCGTGGTCAGATTTTTCTTTATGCCGCAGAAATCGGCGATTTCTTTGAGGTAGCTGTTCATTTTCTGGTTGCACATGACAGGCAGGCAGCATCCTTTCTTTACGCAGATCGGATGTTCCCTGTATTTCTCCAATATGGCCAGTGGAACGGGCAGCAGCGGGATGTTGCTGATGGAAGACGCTTTTCTGCGGTGTTCCAACTTGACCCTTCCCTTCCTTATCCACCAGTCACCGAGATTGTCCTGTACCAGGTTTTCACCACTCAGAGTGGCGACATCGGAGAACGCCAGACCAGTGAAGCACGCGAAGACAAATATGTCCCTGACCAGCTCGAGCCGTGGGATGGTGAATTTCTTTTTCATGACGGCCTGCAACTCGTCGTAGGTCAGGAATACCGGATCGGTCTCGTCCTGTTCCATCTTGTAACCGTAAAAGGGATTCTTACGCATCCATTCCTTTGCCAATGCCATGTTGGTGAATTTCTTGAAACATTTCATGTAGCGGACTATCGTGTTACGGCACAGTCCCCCCTCCGTTTTCAGGTAAATGTCAAACGCGCGGATGAACTCCGGTGTCAGCTCATGGAAGGTGATATCCTCCTTGCCGTAATAAGAGGGGATAAGCCGCTGCAATTTCTTCACCACGTTCTTGTACCGGTTGATCGTAACGGGAGAGTAGTCTATGCCTGCCAGTGTTTCCATTTCCTTGATGCCATCCTGCATGGTACCGAGCAATGTACGCATTTCGGTGTCTTTCCCGAAAACACGTTTCAGGATCAGTTTCGGGGTAATCAGGGCCTGTTCCAATACCAGTTCCTTGTGTTTCTCGAGGGCACGTGCGTGTAACTCCGCAATATAGGTATTCAATGCGATGGATGCCCTGTCCCTGCCCTTGCTGCATCCTTTGGCCGCATTCCATAAGTTCAGAGGCACGCTTCTTTGGATACGGGCATCGTCGTAGCTCCCGTTGATGGTTATCCGCATCAGTACGGGGGCCTCACCGTTTTTCAACAATTTCGTTTTGAGCACGAAAAAAAGAATGTTCATTGTTCCTTGTTTCATCACTTTTGTTTTTTTAGAGGTGTTACATCCAATTGTTTCGTCAAAACCGGATGACATGAGGACGTGAAACGAAATGTTAAATTCGGTGTTTTTTTTGAGGGACTTGTGGAATAGCCATAAAAATCCCATTTTTATCAGGTTCGAATTGCCTTTTGTATCCCGGGTTCGATTCCTTTTTTTTATCCCGATGGGAAATACCGATTTTTTAAATTTCTTTCACATTTCTAACTCCATCCGGTCATGTGTGCAAAATTACTTTTTCACACCGGAGATTGAAATTGTCAAATAGTTGAAAAACAATGAAGTATGATACATATTTATGGCTTTTTCAAAAGCCTTAAAAAAAGCCACTGAATTGGCGAAATCCAACTTCACAAATATGTAATGAAATGCGTAGCGAGGGTAAAAAAAGAACCCTTGAACTATCTCTAATTCAAGGGTTTTCTAAAATTGAAAAGCTTTTTGGTGGTGCCACCAGGAATCGAACCGGGGACACAAGGATTTTCAGTCCTTTGCTCTACCAACTGAGCTATGGCACCGTTGTTTTGTTTAACGAGTGCAAAGGTAAACATTATTTATTACACTCCAAATGTTTCAATGGAAAATATTCAAAGAAAATGTATTTCAAGGAAGATACAGAAAAAAGTATATTTTCTTCGAAAAAAAACAGCAAAACTATTTGCAGTTTAAAAATTAGTTGTACCTTTGCAGCCGTAATCAAAAACGGGATGTAGCACAGTTGGCTAGCGCGCCACGTTCGGGACGTGGAGGTCGGAAGTTCGAGTCTTCTCATCCCGACTACAAAAACGAGGATATATCAAATGATATATCCTCGTTTTTTATTCATACGGACAAAATATGTACTTTTATCCTCTCATTTTTATAAAAACAGACAGCATATGAGAATTACACACCCCCGTTTGGCAAACGCTCTTCATGAAAGTACAAATATACAGACAGTGTTAGAAAAGAACGATGAGGACCTAATCGAGTATTCCTTTAAAAGCTTGCGTATAGAAGGAATAAAGAAAAGTAACCTTTCAGTGCAGTCTTGTGTTTTCTCCAATTGCAGCTTCGGAACATGCTGTATACAGAAATCCCAATTTAGCGATGTCGTGTTTAAAAATTGCGATCTGTCGAATGTAAACCTAACAGGTTGTGGATTTCACCGGGTAGAATTTATCGGTTGTAAATTAATGGGAACCAATATGTCGGACGGGATATTCAATCATATCACTTTTGAAGAGTGCCGGGGAGAATACATGAATCTATCAATGAGTAAAATGCGATATATACAAATTACCCGATCCAACCTGCAGGGAGCCGGAATAGAAGACTGCCAATTGACGAATGTCTCATTCGATGCCTGTAACCTGATGGAAGCGGAGTTTTACCATACATCCTTGAAAGGAATCGACCTGTCGAACTCGGAAATATCCGGTATCCGCATCACAAATCTTGCCAACAGCGAGCTGAGAGGATCTTCCGTTTCCTCTTTACAAGCGTTGGAGCTGATACGGATGCTGGGAATAGAGATCAAAGACTGAACGCCTTCATCCGGCATAGTCGGGATGGCGATGCAACCAAGTGACCGCATAGCTACAGGTTGCCGACGGCTTCATACTATTCTCGATCGCGTAATCATAAGCGTATTTTACTAAAGCGGCAGCAATCCCTCTCCCTCCGATAGCGGGCGGAACAATCGTGTGGATAATATCCAGTTTATCCCCAGATAAACGATACTGTACAAAAGCTACCACGCCATCCACCTGTGTTTCAAAACGTTTCTTATCCGGATAATGAGTTATAATGTAATCCATATTCTTAATTATTTATAGGTTCAAATTCCAATAATAAAACATCCTTTCCTTCCCCTTCTGGAATGTTTTTTCCTGAAACATTCTTTTTCCCCCGGAAGAAGTTCTTCACTTTTGTAAAGAAAGTAATAATTTCTTTGGCTGTATCCTGCTTCTTTTTGGATATACCGACCGATTCAATCAACGGTGGTCTTAATATCTGCCACAAATAATTGAAAGTGGAATGATAAGGATCCCTTATTATTGAAACACTCGAATGACGCGGTTTGTTAAAACCTTTTCCTGTTTTATCCGGATTATTCTGTTTTAATACACGGTTGACCAGACCGGTCAGAAACTTCTTATCGGTTAGTACACCATCTTTTTCTTTCAGTAAAGCAGCTTTTAAGCCATTATATAGAAAAACCATCTCCACTGTAGCTCCTTTGCTGGATGCCTCCGTACTGAAAGCCATCTCCCGAACCCATCCACTTTGTACCTCCGCCGAAGCCAGGGGAACCAGCAATTCGTTCAACGCCGTAAGGTCAAAACTGTCTAGGCGGGCATTCAGCAAGAAACGATCATTCAGTGAATCGACCGGTAACTTCCAAGTAGCCGTAAAGTTCCCTTTCCCCATCAACTTGCCATCAGCATCCAGCACTATGTATTGGTCAGGACGGGAGACGATATTTGTAAAACCGATAAACGTTCCGTTCATATCCGTAAAAAACAGTTTTCCGGGCACCGTTCCCTTCTTTGCCAGCTCTTCGTAAACGACGGAAAAGTTCTTTATGCCCACTTTTTGGAAATCCAGCTTAACCGGAGCCTTCTGTAATCCGGTATAGATCATCGGAACAATACGCCGGGATACCAGTATTTTCTGGTTCTTAAAATTCTGTAATACAACATCCGATACCTGTATATCGGCTATCCGAAGCACTTTCTCCGAGAAATAAGAGGACAGATCGATACCTGCCAGCGCAACCTGCCCAACACTCACATCAAACCAATCTTTATGATGCGGCTGCAAATAAGCAAACTGCATTTTAGGATAAGGAGATATAAGACGAATACGGTCAATGACTGCACTTGATCCGGTCAAATCCACAGCACCTACCTTTAACGTGTAAAAACCGTTATCCAGGGGAAGCTCCAGGTTACGGGTAGAGAAACGAATATCATCCAATTTATATGTACGGAGACGAGTATCAACAGCCAGCCCTTCAATAAACAGGTTTGTCGTATCTAACTTCTGATGTTGCAAAGAATCGCTCTTCCCATAATAGGCATAACGGATGTTCGCATCCTTCAAGCTAAAGCGACCTAAAAAGATTCGTCCGGCAACTTTCTCCAAAGCTGTATATAAATCAACCGAACCTAACTTCGTTTGATTTTGTAGAGTATCGAGAAAATGACTGGAATAAATATCCACCACAGGACTTTCCATGTGAACCGAACCCAACTTCAACAAAGTGCTATCCCAGGAAACCCCTTCCAATGCCAGGTCTTTAAGTGAAGCCGACATGCCACTTCCGTCCGATCTGCACACTTGGACATCAGGCGAATCTACCCGGAACGATGCTACCCGAATATTCCGGTCCAGCCTTTCAGGTATCCGTTTCAGCCCACCTATACGAAGTCCCGGTGAAGAAAACCGGATATATGTCTTTGCCTTCTTCTCCATCGTATTTTGTGGGAGCAGTTTGATATCCTGTAATTCCAGAATTCCTTTTACGGTCGAAAATTGCCCTTTCCGCACAGACAAACGATATTCTTTCCCCGGCAAATAGTTATCGAACCGGCTAAAATTAAATCCCATATTTCCGTAATCGAAAAACAGTCCACTCCCCTTCCCCGTCTGCCGGTTCACCCAAATGCCGGTTGCAAAGAAATTAAAGTCATTCAGTTTATAAGTAACCGGATCGGACATGCTTTTATCATCGATCGTCACATATGCATGATTCAGACTCAACCGTTTAACAGAGAAATAACGGAGGAAAGGATTCAAGATCGACTCCACATCGACACGGCTGTTTGCCGGCTTTACCGACTTCACATCTTTCTTATTGAAGGAAGAAACCAGCACATAACGCAGATTCGGGCGGTCTATTTTCAGCAACCGCGCACTGATCCCCTTGTCGTATAACAAACCGCGGATTCCAACCGTATCAATGCTTCCTGCCATATAATCATTCTGTCCGCAAACCGACAAGGGATATAACCTGATTCGTTCCAGGTTGAAATCCCCGCTTTCCGTGTCCAACGTCATGCGCTTCACCGTAAACCGGTGATTTCGTGCCGTCATCAGCCCCTCAATACCAGTCGCTTCAAACGAGAAACCACGCGAATACCAGAACCCGCGTTGAGTCTCCGATACGGAATCTATCCGGAAATCGTTTGCCTGGAAATCGAAGTTCGCCAGTTTATACACCTCGATCTTATCTTTAACCGCAAAAGAATATTGCAACTTTGCCTGCCCGATACCGACCGTACCAATAGAAACCGTATGTAAGACAGGCGAGATCAATTCATAAAGAGACAGGGAACGGACCAAAGAATCCGCCTCCGCCTCATTCAAGCTTTTCTTCTCCGTTTTTTTAGCAGACGGCAGGCTTTCCCCCGCCAGATTAAAGGCTTGTATATCCGAAGAAATGATATCTAACGAGCGCGCCGTGAGGTAATTCAGCGCATTTTCACGACGGAACTGTATTCCTTTCACTTCAATGGCTCTGATCAACGCATTCAGATAGCTGTCCGGCCGCTTTTTCTGTTCCCCCCACAATTCACCTTGGGGTGTAAGCGTAATATTAGAGATAGAAATAATAGAATCTTCCGTACTCAGCAGGATCCGATCCGTTTGCAAACGAAAGTCATTATTGGCCAATAGCGTCTGCGACCGCTTAGTAATGAAATCGAAATTATCACAATAAAGCAACTTTCCACTCTCAGACGAATTCTCATCCAAACGAAAACCATACGCATGGAAACTGACATCATTCAGGGCATAGACAATCGGAGAAACAGGATTCTCCACGGAATAGGACACACTGGCGTTCTCCAGATTCAGTATCCGGACAGTCAATACATTAATATAAGGAGAAACCACCTCATACAAGGTCTTGATCTCCGCCTCCTTCCTTTCCTTCACCTCCGCCCGCGTCGAATAGTAAGGATTAAACACCTGTATATCAGGATTCCTAATTTCAAATGAGTCAAAATGCAACTGCTTGTAACTCCGACGCCACGTAAGATTCAATCCTTTAAAGTCGATCATGCCGACCTCGGCTGTCACATAGACAGACGGCAAGCTGTCCTTCCTCTCCCAATCCCGGAAAACCGCCGAGTCGGGACATAGCTTTATTCCCTCAAGCGTCAGTTCACCTTTGAAGAAACTGATAGAAAGGTTATCGAAAGAAAGCCTATAAAAGCCATCCGTAGCCTCGGCCGTCCGATGGATCAGTTCTTTCCGAAGATACCGTTCGAGGCGTTTGGTCAGATGAAGATTAAGCAAGAATATAGCGGCAATCAGCACCATTGCGATCCCCAACGTGTACCCTATGACTCTTTTTATCTTCCTCATAAGACTTAAATAAGATTATAACTTCACTCCGTCTATATAAAATCAACAAAATAAACAGAGTTAAGTTGCAAAGTCGGTAATAATCCCGTCTGCGCCTACGTATTGTCCAATCTTGCCAAAATATTTGTTTATTCCAGGAATTATTGCGAAAATTGCAGAGACACCCCTGTAACCGGCGATAAAAACAGATCGCAGTTACCTGACGGCGGACGTATAAGATCATAAATCACTAAACAAAAAAATAATGGGAAAAGTAGTTATCAACTCGTACGAAGACTTTGAAAAGCTGGTAGGCCAGCAAATAGGGATTTCAGATTATGTAGAACTGACACAAGAACGCATCAACCTTTTTGCCGATGCGACACTAGATCACCAGTGGATTCACGTAGACCCCGAGCGCGCCAAAGTGGAAAGCCCGTTCCACAGCACAATTGCCCACGGCTACCTGACGCTGTCACTCCTTCCTCACCTCTGGAACCAGATCATCGAGGTGAACAACCTAAAGATGATGATTAATTACGGCATGGACAAGATGAAATTCGGACAGCCCGTATTGACCGGACAAAGTATCCGCCTGATCGCCAAACTACAGACTTTGACAAATCTGCGTGGCGTGGCCAAGGCTGAGATCAAGTTTGCCATCGAGATCAAGGACCAACCGAAGAAAGCGCTGGAAGGTGTTGCAATCTTCCTGTACTACTTCAATTAAGAACAGAAACATGAATAAATTGAATCTTGCGGCAATCGCTTTATGTACCGGCATTACTTTTGCCTGTTCACCAAAAGCTTCGATGGTAAAAGGAGTTATCTGCGATGCAACCATAAATACGCTGACAGTCGTTTCCGAGGAGGGTGACACACTTTCTTTCAGCACGTTGGATGCAGAAAGGGTCGTAACGGATGGTATCTTGCTCGATGATACGGCTATCGTATATCATAGCGGGAAATATAAGACAGGGATGAAAGCGCAAAAGATTGTGGTTGTCCCCGGAAGAAGAAATATGGTTGGCGGCGACCGGGACAAACATGGCTGTATCGGTTCGGCCGGCTACCAATGGAGCGAAGTGCAGCAAGATTGCATCCGTGTGTTCGAAAAGGGTATCCGGATGAAAGCTGTCGACGGCAGCCAGTCTGCTTTCATCGTTTTCAGTCCGGATTCCACCCAAGTCGAACTGTTCTTCTCTTCGGGAGATAAAAACGAGATACTGGATAGGCGCTCACTCCCATCCGGTGGATATGCTTGGAACGTAGAGGACGACGATACAAAGAATGTATGCCGCATAAACGGAAAGTGGACTATCAGTCAACGAGGGAAGACTATCTATTCGCAGGAAGAGTTCCAAAACAAGTAAAGACATCTATAGGTGAGCTGCCGGAGTACAGAAGTACACTATTGTTTTGCCAGTCCGTACTGTGCATTTCGAACAATGTCCTAAACGCATAATCTTTTCCACCGAAAAGAAGGAGTAACGCATCCTGACTTACAACTTTTCCGGCATATACTTCCAGAACCGGGCAGGCATATGCTGGCGGTGTAACTTGGGATTGAGACGTTCCTTGATGGCAATAGACTTGAAGTAAGTTTTCCACATCTGCTGGAAAAGTTTCTCATCGGCATCCATCAGTTCCTCACCGAGCAGGCCGGAAAGAAGATGGGCTTCCTTCTCTTCGAAACGAACTTCGGTAGCTTCTTTCAAGTCGTAATAGTAACCGTACTCACGTTTCAGGTCGTAAAGCAACCAGCACTGGTCGGCAAAACGGTCTTTCAGGTGCGGAAGAGTGAGAGGGAGTACATTATATACTGGCTTGACAGCGGCAAAGAAAGTCCCGTCCGCCGCTTTTTGGAAACGAAGGAACTGGATGACACGCAGGCGCTCGTTCGTCACCTTTTTCCATACCTTGGAGACTTCGAGGACATCGGGATCGCCAAAGTTCAGTTCGATCGTACGCGGAGCGTCGATCGCCTTACGGATATAACGAAAAAGCAGCATGTCCGCTTCTGGCAGTTCAGATAGCCAGGTAACGGTAATCACAGACAAAGCCATAGCGGAAAGCCGCTTCTGCAAACCTTTCCAAACACGATCCACCTTGGCATCGTCCGTACAGATCGTCACTGCCTCATCATAAAACAAGGGAAAAGGTTCTCCTTCTGCTAACAGCAGATCGGGAAAGCTGTGACGTGAATAAGCGTCAAAAACAGCGGTCAGCAGCCCTTCAAAGGTCTTATCGTACACGAATACCGTCATGATTCTTCCTTAAATTGGAGGATAAGCTGACGGTCGTCGGTACTCTTACGTCCCGCTTTCCGGATAAGGATTTGACGGACCACCTCAGGTGACACTTCGTTAATCGTGCGGACTGGCAACTCGTGGCATGTAATGAAATACTGGGCTTTCTTCATCACGACACCCATCTTCTTCAATTGCCCCGTCCCCAGACGGGAATATCGGCGGGAGACGACGATCAATTTCGCCGACTTCACCCCGATACCGGGTATGCGAAGAAGCATCTCATAATCCGCCTTATTGATATCGACCGGGAACTGCTCCGGATGGCGCAACGCCCAACCGAGCTTCGGATCGACTTCCAGGTCGAGGTCAGGATAGGCATCGTTCACGATCTCATCCACTTTGAACTGATAGAAGCGCAAGAGCCAGTCCGCCTGATACAGACGGTTCTCCCGAACCAACGGCGGTTGCTTCAAGGCCGGCAACCGATTATCGTATTCATTGACAGGGATAAAACCGGAATAATAGACACGCTTCATCGTCGGACGCTGATAGAGGGCGGATGAGAGACGAAGGATATCCTTATCCGAATCGGGTGTCGCCCCGACAATCATCTGCGTGCTCTGCCCGGCAGGCACAAAACGCGGAGCATGGCGAAAACGTTTTCGTTCTTCGGCACTTTGCAAGACCCCTTGCTGAATATAACGCATCGGCTGAAAGACGCTCTGAAAATCCTTTTCAGGAGCCAATAGCTGAAGACTCTTCTCGTTCGGGATCTCGATATTCACACTCATACGGTCGGCATAGAGTCCGGCTTCATTCACTAGTTCCTGGCTGGCACCGGGAATACTTTTCAAGTGGATATAGCCGTTAAACCGATGCACCGTCCGGAGGTCTTTTACTACCCTGACGAGGCGTTCCATTGTGTAATCGGCATTGCGCACGACTCCGGAACTCAAGAAAAGCCCTTCGATATAGTTACGGCGGTAAAACTCGATCGTGAGGTTCACCAGTTCCGTCACTGTCAATGTGGCACGGGGAATATCGTTGCTGCGGCGATTGATGCAGTAGGCGCAATCGAACATGCAGTAATTTGTCAGCATGATCTTCAGCAAAGAAATGCAACGGCCATCCTCGGCAAAGCTATGACAAATGCCCCACCCTGCCGCACTTCCGATTCCGCCGCTCTTGTTCTTTCGCGACGTTCCGCTGGAAGCGCAAGATACATCGTACTTGGCCGATTCAGCCAGTACTTTCAGTTTTTCGAGCACTTTTTCGTCCATAATTGTTACCGGGATTATCGGACAAAAGTAAGAATAATCTTTTACTATTACTCCGCTCTCAAAAGAAAAGTAATCCTACCTTCTTGAAAGGATCACTGTACCGGAATACAGATTTCTGTCAGCAGGTTTTCAGGCTTCGTATTGCGTGGGTCGTTCAGATAGCGTTCATAACTCGGCTCGTCACGGAGTGTACAGCCCATCTCTGGCAATTTCTTTGCATAGATCGTATCGTAAACGGCTTGTAGATATTCATATGATCCCTTATAAATAAAGGATGCATAGCGACCGGTCGGAATCTGCTTGGCACCAACTTCGCCTTTCGGCAGAACAGGTTCAGGCATGACCATGCAAACATCCGTACGCAATTTATCTTCTGATGTTACCTTCGGATCGTCGTGGTAGATGCAAAGCGGACAAGGATCTTGGGTCGGCAGGTTATGCTCGTGGGCAAACGCATACAACCGCATCCAAGTTCCGCCATAATCATTCAGGCGATAATCTCCCGTCAGACGGATATAAATCACATTACGAACAGGGATTTCCCTTATTTCAGCCTCCAACTGCAAGTCGGGCCATATCTTTTCTGGTCTCATAATCGTGTACTCTTTATTGTTTCTATATTCGTTAGGTGAAATAGAATAGAACTGCCTGAAAGCCTTCGACAACGAAGAAGGTGCACCATACCCGATACGGTAAGCGATATCCCCGACAGATATATCCGTGTAGCGAAGCAGATGAGCTGCAGTCTCAATCCGTTTCCGCACGATGAACGCTCCCAACGGCTCTCCTAAAAACGCACTCATCACCCGATGAAAATGGTACGGGGACAAATGCGACATTTCAGCCAGTTGGTTCAGGTCTATATCATCCCCCAAATGATTATTGATATACTCAATCACCTGGTTCACCCGTTTCAGATACTCTTCTCTTGTCGTTGTTCGTTGTTGCATGTTCTTTTTCTGTTTTACTTCGCAAAGGTACCCTCCTTTCCGCCTGATAACTTTTCCAATCTTGCTGACTTATCCATATTTTCCGAGAACTCAAGAAAAGCCCTTCGATATAGTTACGGCGGTAAAATTCGATTGTGAGGTTCACCAGTTCCGTCACCGTCAATGTGGCACGGGGAATATCGTTGCTGCGGCAATTGATACAGTAGGCGCAATCGAACATGCAGTAATTTGTCAGCATGATCTTCAGCAAAGAAATCCTCTATCACTCTATCACTACGAAGGTTGTAGCTATTAATATTCAAGCGTCAGAGGCAGTGATACAGGATGTTTTCCTCTATCACTCCTCTATCACTTCTGAAACAGAACGTTTTTGTCATACAATTGAGAACCAACACATTGCCTTCTATTACTTTTGAAAAAGCATATAAAATAATCAAATAAACAAATGTAAAAACGAATATAACAGGTATTAAATTGGCGGAATACGGTTCTTCATTCCACAAAAGCTATCTCTTTTTTTAGCAAAGACAAGTACATAATTCCGTAAACACCCCCATGTTGCCATCCTTTACATCCGGGTGTAGAGAGCCGGTATATCCGGGTGTAAAAGGGGGCAACATGGGGGTGTCCGGCAACTAAAGTACCGTGCCGGACAATAAAAACCACCCGGTTTTACCTATTTTACAGCCGTTGTTGCATGTTCTCCTTCTGTTTTTTTATATGCAAAGGTAATGTCCTCCTACCTGCTAACTTTTCCAATCTTGTCAACTTACAAATATTTCAGGCATCTTCATGAACGAGAAACAATCCCTCGAAACGACATCAAGGTGAAGGGCAAGCCGATATCAAGGCGAGATGGAAAGCCATTCCCGTACCGCATCAACGAGTACCCGGTTCTCGGCTGCTGTCTGTGCCGATATGCGGATATAACGTTCGTCCAGGCTGCGGAAATTAGAGGCATCGCGAATCAGCAAGCCATGACGATCCCACAAATATTGTTTCAAATCAGCAGCCGTCCCTTTTTTCAAGCGGGCCAAGAAGAAAGTCACGGATGTCGGCAATGCTTCGAGGTTGCCCAACTCATTCAGCCGGTCGATCAGGCTGGCTGTCTCGCGTTGCCATTCACAGATGGGCAGGATATATTGCTCCGGATGCGTCAAGATGTATTTACCGGCTTCCACAGCGATTGCATTGACAGACCAGGGAATGATGTACCGGTTTATCTGCTCGACCTTATCCGGAGAAGCGATCAGGTAGCCAATACGGAGTCCCGGTATATTATGCGCTTTCGAAATAGATTGTATCAGGATCAGGTTCGGATGGTTGCAGACATCCGAAGGTTCCAACAACCTTTCCGTCGTGAAAGCGACGTATGCCTGGTCGATGATAAAGACCGTCTGCCGGTTCGCCTCGATCAATGCCAACAGTTCGGCCCGGCGGATCAGTCTGCCGTCCGGATTATTCGGGTTACAGATCCAGCAGAAATCCTGTCCTTCCAGCGAGAGGCCGGACAGGTCGCACGAGGTCGGAAAGAAACTGACTTCATGCCCGTGCAGGCGGCAAGCGTCTTCATACTCCACAAAAGAGGGAACGGCAATAGCGGATTTCGCCCCTTTCCAGGTTTGCGCCAGCAGATAGAATGCCGTGATGGAACCGTTCGTAACCACTATATTCTCCTCTTCCACCTCATAGCAGCGGGCAAGCAATCTTTTCAGGGAAGAAGCATCCGGTTCCGGATAACGCGTGAGTTCATAAAACTGCTCGTTCAGGTGTTCCCTGAGTGTGCGGAGATCGGCTCCATGCCATACATTTGAACTGAAATTTATCTTTACCTCTTTCTGTGAATTATAGTGGTCGTCACCGTGTCCGAATAACATCTTTGGGGGAATTATGATTTATGAATTATTTGATTGCTTTATAGATTGCGTCTTGGATACGTGTGCGGATATCCAGCGAACCTAGCTTGTTGTTGGCCCGTGTCGGGTTCACACGGTTGGACAGGAAGATATACAGCAGGTTGTTATCCGGGTCCACCCAAAAGCAAGTGCCGGTAAAACCGGTATGCCCATAAACGGAGGCGGGAGCCAGGCTGCCGCAAGGAGATGCTTTACCCCCACCGGTTACCGGCTTGTCGAAACCTAAGCCGCGGCGACAGGTCGGACTTTTACTTTGGGTGAAAAGACGGCAGGTTTCTTTGGATAGGTATTGTTCACCTCCGTAACTTCCCTGGTTCAGATAGAGTTGCAGCACTTTCGCCAAGTCGTTGGCGTTGGAGAAAAGCCCGGCATTGCCCGAAACGCCCCCCTGGAAAGCGGCCGCCTCATCATGCACATAGCCGCGAAGCAGTTGCCGACGGATAAAATGGTCGTTTTCGGTCGGGACGATCTGCATCGTGTCGAGGATATGCAACGGATTGTAGGCCGTATGCCAAGCTCCGAGCTTGCTGAAGAACATGCCATGCAGCAGGCGGTCCATCGGCTGCCGCATCTGCTTTTCCACCATCATCTTCAACAGGATGAAATTGATGCAACTGTATTTGTACTTGCCCCGCACGCCGAGGCGCGAGTCCTTGATCTCCTGGATAATGGTGTCTTTAAAAGAGTCATGCAGATACATATTGCGGGCGATCTCTGTCGTAAAGCCCGGCTTTTTCCGGGCAGATACCAGATTGGGAAGAAAAGAGAAGTCGTTGCGCACATAGGTCCGGGCGTCGAAACGGACCGGATGCGTCTGGTTCTTCGCATTACTGTACAAGCTACCTTTATAACTATCCTTGTCGATCGCGTTCAGATAGAAGTTGATAGTCGGCGTCAGCCCGGACTGGTGGTAGAGGAGGTCTTTGACAGCTAAATTCTTTTTATCCGAATTCTTTAGTTCGGGTATAAAATCGGAGATCTTATTGTTCAGTGTGAACTTCTTGTCGTCATAAGCTTTCATTACGGCCAGCAAGGTCCCCGCCGCTTTGGAGGAAGAAGCCAGGTCGTATACGGAGTTTTCATCAACAGCCTGTTTCTTGTCGTAGTCGAAATAGCCGAACGATTTGTCATAGATAATCATGCCATCTTTGGCAACGAGCACCTGGCAACCGGGAAACGCCTTCTGTTCCAAACCGTCTTCCACGATAGAGGCGATCACGTCCAAACGTTCGGGACTTGCCCCCACTTCTTCCGGCTCGTGATAACCGAGACGTGTCTTTTCGGTAAACACACCCGTCCCCGCCGTGTAGAGGGTAGGGATGGAAACCGGCAGCTTTCCTTTGGCCACAATACCGCCGAAGATGGCTTGCGCCGCATATTTCTGAGCAAGCGGTGTGCCCTCGTAGGCCATTACGACCGCTTTGGCTTTCAGGATGGAAGGTTTATATGCTTTACAAAAATAGGGCAAGGTGAAAAAGGCATAGACCAGTTCCTTCTTTGCCGCCAGCTCGCGCAGAGCCGGGCTTTCCGGAATGCGGACCGTATGCACGCCGCAAATGACCACATCGTATTTCTCCAATTTCTTATATACACTCTGCACTTGGGCTGCCGTCGCATTCCGGCTGATGCTGAAACAGGCGACCGAGTCGTAGCGCCCCAGCATCTTTTGGAACTCGTTCCCTACCCCGTCACCGATAGACAGGGCGGCGATCTTTTTCTTATCGAGCTGCTTCAACGGGATGATGTCGCCCTCGTTCTTCAGCAGGGTGATCGCTTCTTCATTCAACTTGGCGGCCAACCATGCGGCATGGGGAGAGTTCAGGCGTTCGGACAAACCTTCCGTCTCGACCGGGCGATAGTCGTTCAGCCCTGCGATGTATTTATATTGCAGGATCTTGATGCTCTTCGCTTCTATCTCTTCCCTGTCCAAAATACCCTCTTCCAAGGCCTCCTTCACGGCTGCAAAGTCGTTAATCGGCGCAGCCGGAGCCAAAAGGATGTCATTGCCCGCCAATAGCGCCATTACGGAAGGGTTATCGGATTTACGGGTAGTAGCGCCTTTCATCGCCAAAGCGTCGGTAAAGCACAGTCCCCGGAATCCGAGCTCTTTTTGCAGCAGGTCGGTGACGACGGCACGGGACATGGAGACCGGCTTATTGCGTGCCTTGTCCAACGCCGGGACATACAGGTGTCCGGTCATCACGCCGGCATAGCCGTCATAGATGTAACGTTTGAAAGGCAGCAACTCCACACTGTCCAGGCGTGCCCGGTCATGATGAACGGCAGGCAGCGTATAATGGGAATCTTCGGCGGTATCGCCATGTCCGGGGAAATGCTTGGCGACAGACAGGATGCCCTGCCCTTCCAGCCCACGGGCATACGCAAGCCCTTTGTCGGCCACCGCCTCAGGATTCTCGCCGAAGGAGCGGAGACCGATCACCGGGTTGTCGGTATTGCTGTTGACATCCATATCGGGTGCGAAATTGATATGGATTCCCATCTCCTTGCACTGCCGGGCGACTTCCTTGCCGTATTCGGTTATCAGGCTGTTATCCTCGATCGCCCCCAACATCATGTTCTTCGGGAAACGGGTCGTACCGGAGAGGCGCATGGAAAGTCCCCATTCGCCGTCCAACGACACGAGCATCGGGACACGGGAGGCTTTTTGCAGGCGGTTCGTCACCTCGGCCTGCGTGACCGGATCACCTTTATGGAAAAGGATGCCGCCGATCTTTATTTCGTTGACATAACGCATCAGGCGTTGCATATTGCGGGTGTCGGATTTCGGATTGGCGATGACCATAAAGAGTTGCCCGATACGTTCGTCGTAGCTCATCGCATCGAAGACGGAGTCCACCCAGTGATTCATTTTCTCCTTGTCCACTGCCCGGTAAAGGTTCGGTGTCGTCTGTGCAACAGCGGAAAGAACGGCAACACAAACAAATAAAAAGATATATATTTTCTTCATCGAAGGAACTGAAATTTATGATTTATGATTTATGAACTATAAATAATGATCACAATGTCTTTCTTATAAATCACAATCCATAAATCATAAATCAAAACAAATGTACGGAAATTACCCTGATATTTCCTACCTTTGAAGTGTTTACTAACTATTTTTTAATCTAAATTCTATAGAACCATGCAAAGAAGGCACTTTATGAAGCTGACAGGTATGTTGGCTACGCTTGCGGCTATCAAGGGGATAGCCGCAACCTCCGAAAAAACCGCTCCATCCGGAAAGCAGCTATACGAATGGCGAATCTACACGCTGGAAGGAGACGCGGACGGCCTGGACGACTTTTTCCGCGACATACTGATCCCGGCCTATAATCGGAAGAAGATCAAAGCAGGCGCTTTCGTCCCTTATAAGAAAGAGGGAAAAAAACGGCGTCTGCTGCTGTTCATTTATCCCGACATCACGACTTATCACCGGGTGAAACGGACAATCTGGAACGATACGGAATTCCGGAAAGCGGCACAGCCTTATTTCGACAAGACAGCTCCCAACCCGGCTTACTTCAATTTCGAGAGTTTCCTGTGCGAGGCTTTCGACAAAGTACCTTCCCTTCTGATGCCGGACAAGAGCCGGACGATGTTCGAACTCAGGACGTACCACAGTCCCAACGAAGAGGCCAACCAGCGGAAAGTAGCGATGTTTAACAAAGACGAGATAGATGTTTTCGACAAGGTCGGCATCAACTCCGTTTGCTACGGAGAAGTGCTGGCCGGCCCGATCATGCCGGCAGTAATGTATCTCACCTGGTACAAGGACGAACCGACACGCAATGCCGCTTGGGACAAATTCCGGACACATCCGGACTGGCAGCGGATCAAGAACCTACCGGAATATGCCTATACGGCCACTCGGAACACCAGCCTGTTCCTCTCGCCGTTGCCTTATTCACAGATATGAGAGAGCCAATCATTAAAAAACAATAATTAAAAATCAATTGTCATGAGACAAACCATATTCCTCCTGTGCCTTTGGGCTTGCAGCTTGTTGGCAGGGCATGCTCAAGAAGCCGATGAAGCGAATTACGACGAAAGCAAAATACCGCCTTACACCCTGCCCGCCCTGTTAAAGACAGCCGACGGCCGGGAAGTGACAAACGTGCAGCAATGGGAACAGACCAGACGGCCGGAACTGCTGTCCGTCTTTGCCGAACAGGTATATGGAAAGATGCCAGCGGACAAAGTGGATGTGTCCTACAAGAAGTTGGACGACAACCACAGTGCCGTCAACGGCAGTGCCACCCGCAAACAGATCGAAATCACATTCAGCCATAACGGTATAGAACGGAAAGCCCTGCTGCTGATGTATCTGCCGAACCATGTCAAAACAAAAGTGCCGGTATTCCTGCATTTCAACTTCCAGGGGAACCAGACAATCTCTTCGGACCCGGACATCATCCCGTCGCAACACTCCGATCGCCCACGCGGAAACCAGGCATCGCGCTGGCCGGTGGAAAAGATCATCGACGCCGGCTACGGGCTTGCCACCGTCCATTACTTCGACTTCTTCCCCGACAGCAAGGACAGATATGCAGAAAGTATTCTCGCCCTCTTCGGCTATCCATCTGAAGGAGACATTCCGGCAGACGGCGGACAAGCAATCGCCGCCTGGGCATGGGGTTACAGTCGGGTGATGGATTACCTCGAAACAGACTGGCAGGTCGATGCCTCCAAAATCATCCTGATGGGACATTCCCGCTTGGGCAAAACCTCCCTTTGGGCTGGCGCTACCGATCCGCGTTTTGCAATCGTCATCTCCAACGAATCCGGATGTGGCGGAGCAGCCCTATCCAGACGGCAGGTAGGTGAAACTGTCAACCGGATCAACCACGCTTTCCCTCACTGGTTCTGCAAGAACTTCCGCCGGTATAACAAGAAAGAAGGTGAACTTCCGATCGATCAGCATGAACTCTTGGCCCTCATCGCTCCTCGCCCCCTTTATGTGGCAAGCGCCGAAGAAGACCGTTGGTCCGATCCGAAAGGTGAATTTCTTTCAACCGCATACGCCGGAGAAGTCTATAAGCTCTACGGAATGAAAGGACTGGAAACGACCACGATGCCGACGGTCAACATGCCGATCATGAACCGTGTCGCCTACCACAATCGTACCGGTGTGCATGATGTGACGGATTTCGACTGGGAGAACTACATTAAATTTGCCGATAAGTGGCTGAAGTAAAATTTATTTCAGACTGCTACTTGCGTATCAAATAATTATTTCGTTACTTTGCATCCGCTTTGCGTAATCTCTGTCGGGACAAGTAGCCCGTTATATTGCGTTTCATTAAAAATTACAATTAAAAAGCTATAAAACAATGGATTTAATTAAAGTTGTAAACGAAGCGTTTGCTACGAAAAAGGAATTTCCTGCATTCAAGAGTGGTGACACTATTACAGTAGCTTACCGTATCAAAGAAGGTAACAAAGAACGTATCCAGCAGTACAGAGGTGTCGTAATCCGCATCTCAGGTCATGGTGACAAAAAACGCTTCACAGTGCGTAAGATGTCTGAAAACGTAGGTGTAGAACGTATTTTTCCGATCGAATCTCCGTTTATCGAAAGCATCACTGTTAACAAGTTTGGTAAAGTACGTCGCGCTAAATTGTATTACCTGCGTGCTCTTACCGGTAAGAAAGCAAGAATCAAAGAAAGAAGAGTGTAATCTCTGTGGTTCTATTGCCATACGAAAAAGCCGTCCGATTCATTTCGGACGGCTTTTTTGTTTATTGATGTTCCTGCCGCAGCAGATCATTTACCGTCTTAACAGGATTGAAGGTTTCGATAGGCACTTCGACGAAGATTGTATTCCAGTCGCTCATCGCACCATTCCACAAACCAGGCAATTCCAATGCTTTCAATTCGCGGCCGTCCTTGCTCTTACAAGAGATAAAGCCGGTATTCTTATCTACATAATCCGGCAAGTTGAACTTCTCGCCCTTATAGTTCTTCAACGCGCATACCAGATCCACCGGATTGAAGTGCGTGCCCTTTTCGAACATCGCTTTCTTTTCGGGATCCTTCAAATCGATCTGCGAGCTTTCGAGAATTTGCAGAGAGACAGTTCCATCCGGGTTGACAGCCAGGAACGGACCACCGCCCGGTTCACCGACATTCTTCACCATACCGCAGACACGCAACGGGCGGTTCAGCTTACTCTTAATATAAAGGATCAACTCGGCATCTTCCAACAACTTCGTTTCCAGATTCTTCACGCACAGCTCCTCCTGCAGGAAATGAATCATCTCTTCCACCTGGTCGTGCGAATACTTGCCGCTGTCGATCAGCTCCAAATACTTGAAGATGCGTTCTTGCAAAGAGACCAGCACACCGGCGATCACCTTCTTGAAGATAACGGTCGAGCATTTGAAACTGTCCGGAACCACATTGTCGATATTCTTGACAAACACCACATCGGCATCTACATCGTTCAGGTTTTCGATCAAAGCACCGTGGCCGCCCGGACGGAACAACAGATTACCGTTCTTGTCGCGGAACGGATTGTTTTCCATATCGGCGGCAATCGTATCGGTACTCGGCTTCTGTACGCTGAAAGAAATATCGTATTTGACAGAGAATTTCTCTTCATAATCTCCCGTCTTTGCAGCAACCAACTGTTCGAACAGCGCCTTATGTTCGGGCGACACAGTGAAATGTATATTCACTTCGCCGGCATTGTTCTTCGCATACATCGCACCTTCGGCCAGATGTTCTTCCATCGCCGTACGGGCTGTCTGCGGATAAGAATGAAAAAGCAACAGACCTTTCGGAAGCTGTCCGTAGTTCAGTCCTTTCGACTCCAGCAGGTTGGAGACAACAGCCTTATACTGTCCGAGAGCGATTAGTGCAGGAATATCTTTTGCTTCATTCTCGATGCAAGCCCGGTTCAAGGCATCATAGAAGGCAAACTTCCTGATATCATCAAAAAACTTCTTCTCAAACGCATTCTGAGGCTCGTTATAGTCGGCAGACAGGAATTCATACAGATTCTTGAACATACGGCTTGCCGCACCCGAAGCCGGCACGAACTTCACGATCTTCTTATTCTTTGCCAGGTAAGCATCCCAGGCATCCATATAGGCAGCCTGTTTCTCCTGCGGGATTACCATAATCCCTCTCTCGACCGACGCCGAAGCTGTAATTTCCAGAAAAGGAAACCCTTTCACGAAACAAGCCAACTGCTCTTCAATCTGCTTTTCGCTGATTCCTTTAGCCGCCAGTAACTCTAAGTCTTTTGCGTTTAACATAGTATATCTTTTTAATTAGTTAATAATCAGACACGCTACAAGGCCCTGCCGGCCTATGTATATCGCAAATGTATAAAAATACCATTAGAATTGCACTGATATTCGGAGAAAAACTTATTTTTACGGTATGTTTTACGGACAGCCCTCAAACAAGCTGTAAAAAGACAGACGACTATGGATATACAACCGTTCTTTACCGAAGAGGAGAAAAAACAGTTTTTCTCCAAGTACAAGCAATTATTACGCCATCTGTACTCTTTCCTGAAAAAAGAAGATCTGAGTAAAATGAAAGAGTTGATGAAGCGGGTTGTGGCTTTGGATTGTTACGGACGAGACAAAAACGGCATTAACGGCCTGCTCCGCAATATCGACACGGCATTGATCGCCACCACAGAGATCGGATTGAAGCGCACGTCGGTCATCGCACTCCTACTTTACCGTCCGGTCATGAAAAAGATCATCACTTTAGATGAAGTGAAGACTACATTCGATGCGGATGTCACCCTGATCATCAGCCGTCTGCTGAAGACTTCGGATCTTTACGCCCGCAATACGGCTGTCGACTCCGAGAACTTCCATAAACTGCTGTTCTCGTTTGCCGAAGACGTACGCGTGATCCTGATCATGATCGCCGACCGCCTTTGCCTGATGCGCCTCGGCAAACAATTGAAGAATGACGAGGACCGGAAACGGCTGGCAACGGAAGTTTCCTATCTATACGCCCCGCTCGCCCACCGCCTCGGCTTGTACACGATCAAAAGCGAACTGGAAGACTTGTCGCTAAAATATACCGACCGCAAGCAATACGATTTTATCAAGCAGAAGCTGAACGAGACGAAACGTTCGCGCGACGCCTACATCGCCGAGTTCATCACCCCTATCAAAAGCAAGCTGGAGGAGGCTGGGCTGCAGTTCGACATCAAGGGACGCACGAAGTCCATCCACTCCATCAACAACAAGCTGAAAAAACAGAACATCCCGTTCGAAGACATATACGACTTGTTTGCCATCCGTATCATCCTGGACACACCATATGAAAAAGAACGTTCGGACTGCTGGCAAGTCTACTCGATCATCACCGATATGTACCAGCCGAACCCGAAACGCATGAAGGACTGGATATCTATCCCGAAAACGAACGGTTACGAAAGTCTGCATATCACCGTGATGGGACCACAGAACAAATGGGTGGAAGTACAGATCCGTACCCGCCGCATGGACGAAATTGCCGAACGGGGACTGGCTGCCCATTGGAAATATAAAGGGGGAAAAGCGGAAAGCGGGCTGGACGAATTCCTAAATACTGTCCGTGCCGCCCTGGAAACGAAAGAGAACAACCCGCTCGACTTGATGCAGGATTTCAAAATGGACTTGTACAAAGACGAGATTTATGTATTCACCCCGACAGGCGAACTGATCAAGCTGGCCAAAGGGGCGACCGTGCTCGACTTTGCTTTCGCGATCCATACCAAGTTAGGATGCAAATGCGTCTCGGCAAAGGTGAACGAGAAGAATGTACCTATTAAATATACCTTGAACAACGGCGACACGGTCTCCATCGTCACCGCTCCCACCCAGACACCCAAACGTGACTGGCTGAACATCGTCGTCACCTCGAAAGCGCGGGTCAAGATCAAACAGGCACTCCGCGAAGAGACTGCCAAGGCGGTGGACTTTGCCAAAGAGATGCTGCAACGCCGCTTCAAGAACCGGAAGATCGAGATGGAGGAACCGATCCTGATGCGTTACATCAAGAAGAAAGGTTTCAAGACCGTCACCGACTTCTACGTCGAGATTGCCGAAGAACGCCTCGACCCGAACCAGGTGATCGACGAATACCTGGAACAGCTCCGCCGGGAAACGGAAACGAACGACCACACCGAAGTCCGCAGCGCCGAAGAATACATCACGACAACCGAAGTGGAAGAAATCTCGACCAACAAGGATGTCCTGGTGATTGACAAGAACCTGACGGGCATCGAGTATAAGTTGGCGAAGTGCTGCAACCCGATCTATGGCGACGAGGTGTTCGGTTTCGTCTCCACGCAAGGCATCAAGATCCACCGGATGGACTGCCCGAACGCACAGGAAATGTTCAGCCGTTTCGGCTACCGCATCATCCAGGCCAAATGGAGTGGCAAGGGGGACAACGGATATATCGTCACGCTCCGGGTCATCGGCCGTGACGACATCGCGATCGTCACCAACATCACCTCCGTCATCAGCAAGGAAACGGGCGTCACACTCCGCTCCCTGAACATCGACTCGGTGGACGGGATCTTCCAGGGGAACTTCACGGTTATGGTGCGCGACACGACGGCGTTAAATATGCTGACCAAGAAGATTAATGCGGTGAAGGGGGTAAAGACGGTCGAAAGGTTAAACTCCTGAAACGAGTTATCCGTTGCAAACAAAATTGCATTCATAGCCCAATAGAAAATATGACGGACGGAATCAACACACTGCGCTATTCGGATTTTTTCCTGGCCATGTACTTCGACGGAGGAAAAAGTTGCTTACATCGGAACCATTCCCATGTGTTAGTTTACATGTACTCCGGTGAAATGGTCATTGATGAAAGAGGAAAAACCACCCGGCTGCATAAAGGTGATTGCGCCTTTATCCGCAAGGACTTCAGTGTACAAATGACCAAGCAGGCATGGAACGGGGAACAGTTCAAAGCCATATTCCTGATGTTTACCCCCAAATTCTTGCGTGGTTTTTACAATCGTCTGGACCGGGATGCAATACCCAAAGAGGCCAAGCGAGATGAAATAAGCCTGTACAAGCTGCCGTCCAACCGCCCCGATATCGTAAGTCTGTTCGAATCCATGACACCTTACTTCGATTCGAACATCCAGCCGACAGAGGAGTTATTGCAACTGAAAATGGTCGAAGGCATATATGTGTTGCTTAATACGAGCAAGAACCTGTATGCTTCTATCTTCGACTTTACGGACCCGTGGAAAATCGACATACTGGAATTCCTCGAAAGTAATTACATGAACGATATATCGATGGAAGAGATCGCCAATTATACCGGCCGCAGCCTATCCACGTTCAAGCGGGACTTTAAAAAGTGCAGTACGCTTTCCCCGCGGGAATGGTTGATACGCCGTCGCCTCGAAGCCGCCCGCGAGTTGATACGGAAAGGGGGACGCAAGGTATCGGATATCTGCTTTGAAGTAGGATTCAAGAACCTTTCCCACTTCTCGAAGATTTATAAAGAAACGTACGGCATTCCTCCGACAGAGGATACACAGCCGGGAATCAGTCTCGCATAGGTTGCGGGACTTTTTTATTTGTGGACTTTCCAACAAAGCATTTTGAACCACACAACAAAACCATTGTGCCACTACCCGTCTACCTTTGCATCAGAAAACGAAATAAAGAAAGAATAACATGAAGACTATCTTTGAAAAAGATTTATCGGGTGAAATAGTTTCGCCCAATGAGCCAGGTTACGAAGCGTTGATCACCGACATTTTCGCCACCATCCGAACCGCTACGGAAATGAATACAGGTTACCGCACTCCGGAAGAGGTACACGAATATATGAGCCGGATTCTCGGCAAACCCCTCGAAGAGAGCACGACGGTACTGCCGCCGCTCTACATCGACTACGGCCAGCCTGTCACGATTGGGAAGGGATGTTTCATCCAGCAGTGTTGTACCTTCTTCGGACGCGGCGGCATCACGATTGGCGATGAAGTATTCATTGGTCCGAAGGTCAACCTGATCACCATCAACCACGACCCGGACCCGGAAAACCGCAGCGCGACCTACGGCCGTCCGATCGTAATCGAAGACAAGGCATGGATCGGCATCAATTCAACCATCCTTCCGGGAGTACGCATCGGCTACGGAGCTATCGTCGGAGCCGGTAGCGTAGTGACTAAAGACGTGCCTCCCATGACAGTGGTAGCCGGCAATCCGGCAAAATTCATCAAGAAGATAGAAACGGGGAAAGGTATAAACGATAAATTAGATTAAGTTACTGATTGACAATACTCCCGATTCTCACAGTTCTCAAGCCTATGAGAACTTTTTCTCATCACCATGAGAATTTATTCTCATAGGCATGGGAAAAAATACTCATCGGCATGAGAAAACTTTCCCCTGCACACAAGAAAGTTTTCTCATGCCTATATGACAATTTTCCCGTGCCTACGCCCAAACGCTCTCCTTGGCATAAGAAAAATATAAACTCAGGATTTACCAACTATACTCTTCCTGATATTCATCATAAACCGGTTCGGTATCGATTCCGTTATTGACGAATATCTGCCGGATATGCTCCTGTTCGGAGGGCGTGACATGGCGTTCTTTATGAAGAATCCGGTAAAACATGCTTCGCCCGAAATAATAATATACCTGTCTTCTGACCGCAATCGCCTTTCGATAATTCAAGTCGTCAAACATACGGCTGATCCCCAATCCGTACACAGCCATCCGATCAGCTTTGAAATACCGGCAATTTTCACCATCCGGCGAAACATTATTCGGGTTTATGACAGGCACGGAATACCTGCTCTCCGGAATCCGAAGGGCAACTTGATAACGGAGGCATTTATCAGCCACTTTACACTGCCCGCAAAAGCAATGAGAAAAATCGAAAGGGACGGATTCGTAATTAAATTCAGGCTTCATCTGTTCTTCTATTTATAATTATTCTCAATCATTCCTTTACCGGTTTCAACCCCATCTTCTCCGCCCGTTGAAGCATAAAAGTATGGGCCGCTTCGTATTCGTTCGGGATCACGCCGTCGAGGATTGCGTTCTTGATGGCTTCTTTCAGGACACCGACGGGTTGCGAAGGCGGCAAGCCGAATGTTTCCATAATTTCCTCGCCTGTCACAGGGGGCTGGAAGTTGCGGACACGGTCTTTCTCTTCTATATCGGCGAGCTTGCTGCGTACCTTCTGAAAATTGGCCAGGAAACGACGTACCTTTTCGGGATTCTTGCTCGTGATATCGGCTTCGCAAAGTTTCATCAAGTCGTCTATATCGTCACCTGCATCAAACAGCAAGCGGCGTATAGCGGAATCGGTCACCTCATCATCCGACAAGGCGATCGGGCGCATGTGCAGGCTGACCATCTTCTGGACATATTTCATCTTCTCGTTCATCGGCAGCTTCATCTTACGGAAGATACCGGGAATCATCTTCTCACCAATGAAATTATGATTGTGGAACGTCCAGCCCAGGCGCGGGTCGAAACGCTTCGTCGCCGGCTTGGCTATATCATGAAAAAGGGCACTCCAGCGCAACCACAGGTTATCAGAGGTCTTGCTCAGGCGGTCGAGCACCATCAAGGTATGGGCGAAGTTATCCTTATGCCCGATCCCTTCCTTCGTCTCCACTCCTTTCAGGGCACAGAGTTCGGGGAAAATCAGCGGCAGCAACCCGCAACGTTCCAGCAGGTCGAAACCGACAGAAGGTTTCGGCGAAAGGACGATCTTATTCAACTCATCCACAATACGCTCTTTCGAGATGATCGAGATGCGCTCCTTGTTCCGTTCGATCGCATCGAAAGTGTCGGGATCGATAAAGAATCCCAACTGGCTGGCAAAGCGGACGGCACGCATCATGCGCAACGGATCGTCACTAAACGTAATATCCGGATCGAGAGGCGTACGGATCAGCAAATTATCCATATCGGTCAAGCCATCGAAAGGATCGACCAGTTCACCATACCGGTCCTTATTCAGGCAAAGCGCCAGAGCGTTGATCGTAAAGTCACGGCGGTTTTGGTCGTCTTCGAGCGTCCCGTCTTCGACAATCGGCTTGCGGCTGTCATGCGTGTAGGATTCCTTGCGGGCGCCGACAAACTCCAGTTCCAGATCGCCGGCTTTCACCTGTGCCGTACCGAAGTTCTTGAAGACGGACAGATAAGCTCCCCGTCCCAATTTCCGGGCAACAGCTTTCGCCAGCTCGATTCCGCTCCCGACGGCAACGACATCGATATCTTTGGAAGGACGATGCAGAAAGATATCCCGCACATAACCGCCTATCACATATGCTTCAACTCCCAATTCATCCGCCGCCTCCGAAATCAAATGAAACGGTTTCGCCGAAATATGTTTTAATATATCTTCTTGTTCTATATACATATATATATATTGTTTATCAACAAATTTATCTGTTACTTTTGGCTTGATCCAAAAGTAACAGACACGCAAAGATAATTAAATTCTTGCGGGGATGCTAATTCTCTCTTTTTCCAATATCTTTGCAGGGAATAAAAGTAGTAGACAATTAAAGAAGTATCATAATGAAAAAGTCAGCAATCTGTATAACACTTGCAACCCTGGCACTGGCCGGTTGTAACAATGACGAGAAGAATGCACAGGCAAGGCTGGACAATGCCAGAAGCATGTATGAACAGAATGAGTTCTTTGCTGCCAAAAATGAAATCGACAGCATCCGCATCCTATACCCGAAAGAGTTCAAGGTGATCCGGGAAGGTCTGACACTAATGCGCCAAGTGGAGCAAAAGGAGGCGGAACGCAACTTGGCCTTTTGCGACAGCCTGATCCCTGTCAAGCAACAGGAATTGGAAGGATTGAAGAAAGGTTTTAACTTCGAAAAGGATTCCGCCTATAACGAAATCGGCAATTATGTCTCCAAGCAACAGACTATCGAACGCAACATCCAGCGTTGTTACATCCGCTCTGGCGTAAACGAGAAAGGAGAGATGTACCTGGCAAGTGTTTATTTCGGAGGCAAGCCAATCAATCATACCGGCATCAAGTTGAGTACCCAGGACGGCCTTTTCGCCGAAACGCCTGCCATTCCTTACGACGGCGGCCTGAACTACCATTTCAAGGACTTAGGGAATACGACCGAAGTCGTGACCTATCAAGGAGAAAAATGCGAAGATGCCGTCAAGTTCATTTTTGCCAATAAAGAGAAGCGCATCAAGGTTGAATATACGGGAGGCAAGCCTTATATCCTCTACATTGCCGATGCGGATAAGAAAGCAATCGCCTCGACCTATGAACTGGCTGTCGTATTAAGCGACATCGAAAAGCTGACGAAAGAGAAGGAAAAGGCCACTAAGAAGTTGGCTTATCTGGAAAAGAAGCTTTCAGGTGAGAAATAAAAACATCTCCAAAAATTACTAAAAAGAAAGGCGGCTCCCTTTGCAGGAGGCCGCCTTTCTTTTTTTATAAGATCATCGTCCTTATTTTACAATCACTTTGTAAGTGGCGTCACCTTCGACTGTTACCAATACAATGCCGGATGTTGCTGGCATTGAGAAGTATTCAGAATTTGCTCTGCGAACACCGATTGTCTGTCCTAAGATATTAGATAAAGTGATCATCTTACCGGAAGCATTCGTCACGATAACCTGACCGTCATTGCTGATCACCTTGATCTCGGAGACGTTCATCTCTTCGTTGGCTGTCGGAGCGGAAGCAGTTTGTACTTCGAATGCTGCACTCGGAGTGGCCTGCATAACGGCAAAACCGTTCACAACACCTACATAAGGCTTACCATTCTCATTCAGCTCTTTCTGATTTTCCAGATAATAACCGCCTTCTTCTGCAGTCTTGAATGCGAAGAGAGCAGGGTTGTTCTTCATTGTCTTAATCGAGTCGTGAGAGATGAACATTGCATAAGTATCGGCATCGATACCTGCTCTTGTTGTATCTTTGGCAGCTAAGTAATAGCGAATATTGGCTTCGGCTTTGCCACCATTAGCGACACCGGAAGAAATAAAATACAATTGTTTACCAGCAATGACTGTATCTTGTTCAACCCACAAACTAAAATTATCTGCTCCATAATTTGTTTTTGTAATCGGATTACCTTCATCTTTCATTTCAGCAAAGAAGTTCAGCGGATTCATCGCCAAAGCATTGTTGTTATAAGCCAAACGCTTGTGAGCACTTGCAAATGAAGCATATTCGGGGGCGTCAACGGCTTCAAGGTTTACGTAAGCTGCTTTCTCTGACAACTGTACACAAGAAGTATTGACATTCATACCTACATACTGATTAGTAGAAGACAACATAGCATACTTTTCAGCAGTAGCATCAGAAATAAATCTAAAAGATTCAGCAGTTCCAACAGATGAGAACTTCAGACTATCATTCTGTTTTGCGAGCATATCTTTATTAAACATTGCTCTTAACTTATATGAAGTGACAAACAAGGTATCTAACAAACTCTTTGCACCACCAGCTTCTTCAACTTTATCCACTACCAACTTAAAGATTGCTGCATCTTTTGCATCACCGACTTTACCTTTCAAGATAGAATCTGTAGTATATGCATAAATATTACTTACTCCTGTTGTTCCAGAAACCAAGTTCAGTACATAACCGTTAGCGTTCAATTCTTCTTCCGTAAAATAGAGAGAACCTAAATACTTATCATTCAGATTAACCTCTTGTTTAAATATTTTCACGGAGTCAGAACCAAACAAATAAGTGTTTTCTTTTCCTTGTACAGCAAAAACTTCCTGATCTACGATCATACTTGAATTTGATTGACGATCAACAACAGAATATTTACCGTTATTTTCTTTAATATACCACTGACCTCTTGCCAAATTCATAGAAGGAACGCTGTCACCTCCCATAAAGGCATCTTTCGTCACATAATATTTACCGTTATCAGCACCTTCGCTTACCTTCTGTAAGAAGTAAACACCTGTACCGGTCGGGATTGTAACAGGAGTTCCTTTTGAAACATTAATCAAAGGAAGTTTACCCTGCAAAGGCTGAGCACCCACTCCAAACTTAGACACAGTTAAAACCTTGGTATTGCCAACCTGAGCATAAACAACGCGAACCGTATCACCCACTTCTGTATTAACGTCTAAATTATCATCAAAATCAGGAGCTCCTGCAACAAACATTGCAATAGAATCATTCTGCAAATTGACAACAAACTTAAAGTGCTTGCAAAGCTCATTAGGACGCAAAACTTTACGAATTGAATCTAATGCAAACCCTGCACCAAATACATCCTCTTGATTATTGATTGTCGTTTTGAGTGTATCAACACCTAAAAACTTCTTTACACCATTTGAATATGCTTCATCACCTTTCACCTGTAAAGTCATAAAACCTTTATCTCCAACAGAATTAGCAATCAAATCTTCACCTGTAAAGATATTCCCTTCATATTTATCACCAAATGTCAACTGAAAAGTACTGAAACCATCGCCGAGATCCTGCGGGGTCATGGTCATTGTGTCAGGCTTAGTTACAGCCAACTCCAGCTCACTTCCTCCAGTAAAAACAATGCCATCATTAGCATCTAAAGCCAATGTCATTTTTTTACCATCACTTAGTGAAGCACTTAAACTGCCTCCATCTGTAAACGTCCATTTGCTTACGCCAGCAGCCAAAGTAGGCTTAGCATCTTGAGATGCAGCAAAAGATAAAACAGCATTTGTCTTTTTGTTCTTAAATTGATAAACTGTTCCAGCAGTTTCTGTTATTCCCGTAATTTCCCAAAGAGCGGAATCACGAGCAGCTTTATTCACATTCTCAAATGAAGTGATTTCTTTCACTACTACCGAATCAGCCTTGTTACCATCCAAAGACAAGTATTTATTACCACTCTTCAAGTAATAATAATTACCGACAGTCCAATCATCACTTGCCGCACTCGCCGCAGTAAAAGTTCCTACTGTCATTAAGGCCGCAGCCAAAAGTGTAAATTTTTTATTCATATGCAAATTGTTTAATCATTTAATCCTTTAACAGAGGCAAAGATAGAAAAGTTCAGTCGCACAAAATTATAATCTACTATAAAAGATACTTACATCTGGGCATAATGTACAAAAGCGCCATTATCCGTGCCATAATAAAAAAGGCTCGCCACCAAAGTGACGAGCCGGGAATCATTTTCTCTTATAATCAAATAATAATACTAAAGTAATGAAATAAAGTTCTTAATATCTTATACTTATATCGTCCTTGTTAATTATTATAATGATTGACAAAGATAAATCTTTTTATCCAAAGTCCTATCCTTCAAAAGGACTCCTTACAAAACCGGGCGATTATTGAACGAACCCATTTCTTTTTAGGACAAATCAGTTATCAGCCCGATGCACAGTAAGTTGCGGAAACGGGAAGTTGATGCCTTTTTCATTAAATGTTGCATAAACCGCTTGATTGATGCCGAAATAAACTTCCCAATAATTCGGACTTTCCACCCATACACGGACAACAATATTCACACTGCTGTCTGCCAACGCATGCAAGGCAATGAAAGGAGCCGGATCAGTCAGAATACGAGAGTCCCGGGCAATAATCGTTTCGATCACCGCCTTTACTTTATCATAATCCTCACCATAATCGACACCGAATGTCCAATCTACTCGGCGGGTAGTCTGCCGGCTAAAGTTCGTAACCGCACCACTGCTTAGCGAACCGTTCGGGATATACACCATTTTATTATCAGGTGTTGCCAAGATCGTATGAAAAATCTGGATTTCCTTCACCGTACCGCCCGTACCTTGCGCTTCAATATAGTCACCGACTTTGAATGGCTTGAACAAAAGAATAATCAATCCACCCGCAAAATTTGCCAGATTACCGCTCAAAGCCATACCGACAGCAACACCTGCAGAAGCAAGAAGAGCAGCAAACGAAGTCGTTTGTACACCCAAAGCACCGACAACCGAGATGATCAATAAAATAGTCAAGACAACATTTACCAAACTTCCGACAAAAGTTTTGACTGAAGGATCGATATCACGTTTCAATAAAACCCGTTTTATCAGTTTATTCACCAAATTAATCAGGAGACGCCCGACTATAAAAACCAAAAACGCCTTGATAAGTGTCCATCCCAACGCCGCCCCTTGCGTCATCAGGGAATTCAAAATACCTTCCAGACCATGTGAAAGGTCAATTGCTGTTACAATCATAATTATTTATATTTATGTAAATTCATACTAATTACATAACAATCATTCATTCCAAAAGTATTAGAAATTGTAGCAAAGGTATAAAGTTTTTTTATTCGAATAAAGAACCGATTTTATTATGTAGTTTTGCAAACGCTCAAAAAACAGATATAAACAATAGAAAATGAGGACTTTCTTGATTATTATAGGTTTGTTCCTGTTTATAGGAAACAGCTTTGCACAATCATACGAAGAATTAATAGAGAAAAGCTACGACTTCGTAGATAAAGGCGATTTGGTGTCCGCAGAAGAGAGCCTGAAAGCGGCCATGCGCAAAGAACCGGCTAACCCGTTGAACTATGCCTTGCTTACGAACCTCGGAACCATACAGCGCCGACAGGGGAAGCTGCAAGAGGCCCTCATCTCCTACACTTCCGCACTAAGCGGGCATACAAAGAACATCACCATTCTCGAAAACCGGGCTTCCCTTTATACAGAATTGGGAGAAACAGAAAAAGCTTTGAACGATTACAACACCTTATTAATAGAAAATCCGGAACATCAGGAGGCGCTTTATTGCCGAGGGCTGCTCTATATACAGTTACAAAATTATATGTGGGCAGAACAGGATTTCGACAAAATTCTGGAAGTAAACGAGAAATCGGTTCGTGCTCGCCTCGGCCATGCCATCTTGGAAAAGATGCGTGGGAACTACGACGAGAGCGAACGGATATTCAATTACCTGATTAGCGAGATGCCCCGCGACTGGATCCTCTACGAAGGACGGGCGGATTTGTATTTTATGATGGGAAAAAATGCACGGGCAATGGCAGATATAGAAAAAGTCTTTACCGAAAGCGAACCGACAGCCAACCTCTATGTGTTGAGAGGCAAGATCAAGCTGGCACAATACGAAAAGGAGCGGGCAACCCTCGATTTCAAGAAAGCAGAATCAATGGGATACAATAAAGAAGTTATCAAGGAACTTCTTAAATTGACAATGAACAATTGACAATTAGGCTTCGCGTTACCAAAATCGGCTGAAAACCAAAATAATTGTCAATTGTCAATTGCTAATGTAATTGTCAATTGTTAATGTAATTGACAATCCATGTCCCTACCTCTTTCGTGCCATACTTCGCACCGCCTTCCATCTGGATTTCAGGAGTACGAACATTAGCGTCCAGAGAAGCATCCACAGCCTCGCGGATCAAGGCTCCTTCCGCCTTACAACCGAAATACTCAAACAGCATAGCTACCGAAAGAATCTGTGCCAACGGGTTGGCGATATTCAGTCCTTTAGCCTGCGGCCATGAACCGTGGATCGGTTCAAATACAGGAGTGCTTTCGCCCGTCGAAGCAGAAGGGAGCAAGCCCATAGAACCGCTGATACAAGAACCTTCGTCAGTAAGGATATCACCAAACGTATTCTCCGTTACCATAACATCAAAGAATTTGGGTTCCTGGATCATACGCATGGCCGCATTATCGACATACATATAGTCGGTCTGAACCTCCGGATAAGAAGGGGCCATCTCTTGTGCGATCTGGCGCCACAAACGCGAAGAAGCCAAGACATTTGCCTTATCAACCACCGTCAGATGTTTTTTCCGTTTCATGGCATATTCGAAACCGACTTTCAAGATGCGCTCGATCTCAGGGCGTGTGTACATATTGGTATCGTAGGCCTTATCGTTATCCTGATATTTCTCCCCGAAATACATGCCTCCCGTCAATTCACGGATACACAAGAAATCCGCACCATCCACCAAGTCAGCACGAAGCGGTGATTTATGCAACAGGCACTTAAAAGTTTGTACGGGCCGGATATTCGCAAACAAGCCCAATTTCTTACGCATAGCCAGCAATCCCTGTTCAGGACGCACTTTAGCTGTCGGATCGTTGTCGAACTTCGGATCACCTACAGCAGAGAAAAGAACGGCATCCGCTCCTTTACAAATCTCATACGTTTCTTCCGGGAAAGGATCTCCCACCTTGTCGATAGCATCGGCCCCGCAAAGAGCATATTCATAACGGACTTCATGTCCGAATTTCTTACAAACGGCACTCATCACCTCCACACCTTGTGCAGCAATTTCAGGACCGATCCCGTCACCGGGAAGTACAGCTATATTCAATTTCATATCATAAATGATTTATTAGTTGGCAAATTTTCCTATTCTCTCTTAAAATAGACATATTTGGGTTCTGTCGGGACATAGCTTTCATCATCCCACAATGTACTTGTGATCATCAAGTCGGCACTATACCGGTTACAAGCGATAGGCACGTTATGGACACGGCACTGGCGAAGCAACATCTGGATATCGGCCTCGTGCGGCTGTGGGTTCAAGTCGTCGATCAAGAACACGGCAAGATCTATTTCCTTTCGTACTACCATTGCTGCAATTTCGGCATCTCCACCTAGCGGACCGGAATGCATACAGGCTATATCCGCCGAAACACCTTTTTCTTCCATCGCCTTCCGAACCAGATTTCCGGTTGTCCCAGTACATACGATGTGATGATGGGACAGAAATTCAGCATTGTGAACAGCCCATTCTACCATGTCAGCCTTCCGGTTGTCGTGCGCAACAAGCGCGATTGTTAACTTCTTCATAACTTCAATAATTAATAATTTATCAATGTGATAATTTGCCAATGTACTAATATGCCGATAGCCTACATCGCAATTCTCTTTCATTGGCACATCGGCACATCATTATTGTTCTATCTTGTTCAGCATCTTCAATGTCGCCTTGATAGCAGCCTCCGTCTGGTCTGCATCGAGACCACGTGTTTTAAAGTCCACTCCTGCATAATTCCAACTAATGATAGTCTGCACAAAGGCATCGGTCCGTCCGCCGGGTGGTATAGAAACGGAATAATTAGTCAGCATCGGGAAAGGACGGCCCAGATCGGTATATATCTTCCGCAGGGCACGAACGAAAGCATCGTACTGTCCATCACCGGAAGCCGACTCCTGGTAGGCTTCGCCGTTAATCTCTATCTTCAGGGTGGCAACCGGTTTCAGTCCCTGTGCCAAAGACAGCGAATAGTTCAGGATACGGATGCGCTGGTCCGCCATCGTATCGTGATGGAGCACATCGCTGATGATATACGGAAGGTCCTCCGTCGTAACCATTTCTTTTTTATCACCCAGTTCGATAATCCGCTCGGTAACCTTGCGCATAGAGTTCTCGTCGATATCGATCCCCAGTGCTTCAAGGTTCTTACGGATATTCGCCTTACCGGAAGTCTTGCCAAGAGCATATTCGCGGACACGGCCGAAACGTTCGGGCAGCAGGTCATTGCAATACAGATTGTTTTTGCTGTCACCATCAGCATGGACACCGGCACATTGCGTAAAGACATGTTCCCCGATAATCGGTTTGTTAGGCGGAATATGAACACCGGAGAAAGTTTCCACCAATCGGCTGGCATAATTGATCCGTTCTTCCCGAAGTGTCGTATCCACTCCCAACTGATCTTTCAACACGGCAAGCACACTGCTAAGCGGGGCATTCCCGGCACGCTCTCCCAATCCGTTCAATGTAGTATGAAGTCCTTTTATACCGGCACGGACAGCAGAGTAGACATTCGCTACCGCCAGATCATAGTCGTTATGAGCATGAAAATCGAACTTCAAGTCCGGATAGCGTGTAACCATTTCCTTACAATATTCGTAAGTATTTCCAGGGTTCAGGATGCCAAGCGTATCAGGCAACATGAAACGCCGGATCGGCAAGTCACGAAGCGAATCGACTGCTTGAAAGACATATTCAGGAGAGTTTTTAATACCGTTCGACCAATCTTCCAGATAGATGTTCACGGCAATCCCTCGTTCGATTGCCTGGTTGATGACGGAACGTATATCAGCAAAATGCTGTTCGGGAGTCTTACGAAGCTGTTCCGTCACGTGCTTATAAGAGCCCTTGCAAAGCAAGTTTACCACACGGCAACCAGCCGCTTCGATCCAATTTAACGAAACATCACCATCCACAAAGCCGAGCACTTCGAGCTTCTGGATGTTTCCGGTACGCCCCGCCCAGGAAGCCACACGCTTCACGGCCTCAAACTCACCGTCCGAGACACGTGCAGATGCGATCTCCAGACGGTTCACACCCAGATCAAGCAATGCCTGTACAATGCTCAACTTCTCATGCGCCGCAAAAGAAACTCCCGATGTCTGTTCCCCGTCACGCAGGGTGGTATCCATTATTTCTATCATAATTGTTCATATATAACGCTACTTTTAGCTTGATCCAAAAGCAACAAACTAACGTCTCCTTTCAAATGCTTCAATCTTTTCCTTATTGGAAAGCAGATAATCGATGTCATCGAGGCCATTCACAAGGCAGTCTTTTTTGTAGGCGTTGATATCGAAGTGCTCGCTCTTACCCGTAGCCTTATTGGTGATGGTTTGGGCAGGCAGGTTGACTTCGACTTCTGTTTTCGGATCGGCAAAAATCGAGTCGAAAAGCTCGGCCAGAAAAGGTTCGCTAACCACCACAGGGAGAACAAAGTTATTCAGTTCATTGTTTTTGTGGATATCCGCAAAAAAACTAGACACAACTACACGAAACCCATAATCGGCAATCGCCCAAGCAGCATGTTCGCGACTGGAACCCGAGCCGAAGTTTTTCCCCGCCACCAGTATCTGTCCGCCGTAGGTCGGATCATTCAAGACAAACGATTCTATTTTGTTTCCCTGCTTGTCGTACCGCCAGTCGCGGAACAAATTTTCACCAAACCCTTTTTTGTCGGTTGCTTTCAGGAAACGAGCAGGAATGATCTGGTCCGTATCCACATTCTCTAAAGGAAGGGGGACGCAGGTTGATGTAATGATATTGAATTTCTGTTTCATGAATGTTAAAATTTATGATTTATGATTTCAGAAAAACGTTCTCGGATCGGTAATTTCCCCAGTCACGGCTGCCGCAGCTGCTACTAGTGGTCCAGCCAGAATCGTACGGGCCCCCGGCCCCTGACGTCCTTCAAAGTTACGGTTGCTTGTCGAAACTGCATATTTTCCTGCCGGGATCTTATCGTCGTTCATTGCCAGACAAGCCGAGCATCCCGGTTGACGTAACCGGAAACCGGCTTCTTCGAATATCTTGTCTAACCCTTCTTCACGGATCTGCGCATCTACCAGCCAGGAGCCAGGAACCAGCCAGGCGACCACATGGTCGGCTTTCTTCCGTCCCTTAGCAATGGAAGCAAAAGCACGAAAGTCCTCGATACGGCCATTGGTACAAGAGCCTAAGAACACATAGTCGATCTTCTTGCCCAACAAGGATTCACCCGGTTCGAACCCCATATACTCCATCGATTTCATAAAAGAAGCTTTCTCCACATCGTTCATACCCTCGACAGTCGGGATATGTTCGGTAACTCCCATTCCCATACCCGGATTGGTACCATACGTCACCATCGGTTCGATATCGGCAGCATCAAACAGAATCTCTTTGTCAAACACAGCATCATCGCCACTTTTCAAAGTCTTCCAATAAGCAACCGCCTTATCCCATTCTTCGCCGGCAGGAGCATTTTCACGTCCCTTAAGATAAGCGAATGTCGTTTCGTCAGGAGCGATCATACCACCACGCGCTCCCATTTCAATAGACAGGTTGCACAAAGTCAAACGCCCCTCCATCGTCAAGCTACGGATCGCCGCACCAGCATACTCGATGAAATATCCGGTTGCACCGCTGGTCGTCACTTTCGACATGATATAAAGGGCGACATCCTTTGCTGTCACCCCTTTCCCTAGATTACCTTCCACACAGATACGCATGGTTTTCGGCTTTGCCTGCAAAATGCACTGGGAAGCCATAACCATTTCCACTTCACTGGTTCCGATACCGAAAGCGACCGCACCGACTGCTCCATGAGTAGAAGTATGCGAATCACCGCAAACGATCGTCATCCCCGGCAAGGTCAGTCCACGTTCCGGGCCTACCACATGAATAATACCATTCCTCTCATCCATCATTCCATAATGAGTCAAACCAAATTCGGCAGCATTCTTTGCCAGCGTATCGACTTGATTCTTCGAAACAGGATCTTCGATCGGTTTATCCTGATCGTGTGTCGGCGTGTTATGATCCGGCATACAATAGATACGTTCCGGACGAAACGGCTTCAAACCACGTCGACGCATACTGGCAAAAGCCTGTGGACTAGTTACTTCATGACAGTACAACCTGTCAATGTAAAGTTGTGTGGGCCCCTCTTCGATCATCGTCACTACGTGGGAATCCCAAATCTTGTCAAATAATGTATTCATAATTATCAATTCACTTCACAAATTTATTAATTGCATCGATAAATGCCTCTACAGAAGCGGCTATAATATCGGTATTGGCAGCAAAACCATAATAACGGTTTCCTTCGTACTCAACCTGCATATGTACTTTCCCCATATCGTCACTGCCTTTATTAATCGCTTGAATCAAAAACTCCTGAATCGTCATCGTACGGTGGATAATAGATTTCACCGCCTTGATAGCAGCATCAACAGGACCGTTGCCAGAAGCGGCGGCCTCAAACCTCTCACCAGCTATATTCAGGCAGATGCTGGCCACAGACTGCAAACCGACACCGGAGGTCACCTGTAAATATTCCAACTTGATACGATGCATGGCCGTGCGGTCTTTGCCAGCAAGCATCAAGATATCGTCGTCGTTGATATCTTTCTTACGGTCAGCCAGTTTCAAGAATTCTTCATAAACCTTATCTAGTTTTTCCTGAGACAATTCGACGCCCAATACCTGTAAACGGTGTTTCAATGCTGCACGTCCGCTACGGGCAGTCAGCACGATTGCATTATCGTCGATTCCTACATCTTTCGGATCGATGATTTCATAACTTTCACGATTCTTCAAAACGCCATCCTGATGGATGCCGGAAGAATGAGCGAACGCGTTACGTCCGACGATCGCCTTATTCGGCTGGATAGGCATGTTCATCAGGCTAGACACCATACGGCTGACTCCGTAAATCTTTGTCGTATTGATATTGGTAACAATGTCACGTTCTTTGTGACTCTTGAAAATCATCGCGATTTCTTCCAAGGATGTATTACCGGCACGTTCACCTATACCGTTCATGGTGACTTCCACCTGACGTGCACCATTCAAGACACCCTGCACAGTATTGGCGGTAGCCATCCCCAAATCATTATGACAGTGGGTAGAAATGATAGCATTCTCGATACCGTCTACATGATCCATCAGATATTTGATTTTCGCCCCATATTCGTCCGGCAGGCAATAACCGGTCGTATCAGGGATATTGACAACTGTCGCGCCAGCTTTGATGACCGCTTCTACCACACGTGCCAGATATTCGTTGTCAGTACGTCCGGCATCTTCGCAATAAAATTCGACGTCTTCCACATATCTTTTGGCATATTTGACAGCAGCGACAGCTCGTTCCAAAATATCTTCCTGATTCGAATTGAACTTATACCTGATATGATAATCGGACGTTCCAATACCTGTATGAATACGTCCGTGCTTTGCATATTTCAGTGCTTCGGCAGCCACATCAATATCTTTTTCTACCGCACGGGTAAGCGCACAGATTGTAGGCCACGTTACGGCTTTCGATATTTCAACAACGCTATTGAAATCTCCCGGACTCGATACGGGGAAACCGGCTTCTATCACGTCTACTCCCAGTTCTTCCAGAGCTTTGGCTACCTGAATCTTTTCAATACTATTTAACTGGCAACCCGGCACTTGTTCACCGTCACGCAATGTCGTGTCGAAAATAAATAATCTGTCTGACATAGTTCTTATCGTCTTAAATTTGTTAATATCTTTTCTGAATGAAAAAAGCCTCTCTCACAAGGAAGCGAGAAAGGCTTTTTCATATCTTAATGCCCTGTAAAGCATACACAGTCTCACTTCCTATTCCGTTCCCAGAGTAGAATAATGTTTAGAGAAATAATGAGACTATTTAGCATTACCTGTTTCATATTGTCTTTTCAACCGTTTTTGTTTGAACGCTGCAAAGATACGGTCTTTTTCCAAACAACCAAATATAATTTAAAGTTTTTATCACTATTTTCTTATAAAATAGAAGACAAATACACCTAAATTCTTCAATTCATAACCAACAATCTACTTATCATTTTTCAAGGCTTCTTTATGGAGAATTGATCCACCACTTTCCCGTCCACATCTACGACCTGTATTTTTAGTTCTTTCGGATCGGCAGCCGCTTTCAAAATAGCTGTATTGGAATTGACGATAATCGGGAACGGTGTACGATCCGTTGCATCCTGATGGATGAAACGGTGGAGGTGACCACACAACATAACGTCCGGCTTGGCATCGCGTAGCAAAGGCATGAATTTCTGCTCCACTTCCAAGTTTCCATGCCATCCGCCGATCGGTGGGATATGGGCTACGATAATTTTAAACGGCGCGTCCTTATATTCTTTGCTATCCAATACCCGGCGCAACCATTCGGCTTGTTCTGTCCGGTATTCGTCGTAGACTGTTATACCGGCATATTCAATATCGGAATCCGGCTTGTCCTCTCCCGTATCCAAAATGACAAAACAGATCGGACCTTGCCGGAATGTATAGTAGATATTCTCTTCTTTTGCAGAGAAATAGCGTTGAAACTCGGTTGCAAAAGCGCCACGTGTTTCGTGGTTGCCTCTTGTATAATACATCGGAATTTCAGAGGCAAACAGCTTGGTCGCCGTATCCATAAAACCGTCGAAGATATGATTTTCCTCATTGAAGACCGACACCATATCACCGTTAAAAAGAAAAAAGTCCGTCTTTTTCAAATCACACTTGGAAACTAGGTTCGTCAACAGGTCATTTTTGCCATGTATATCGTTCACCATCGCAAATGAGACGGAATTATCCGCAGGATCGCTCGTCTTGAACACCAACGGCTTTTTGGAGTAAACATCAGTCGAGGCATAGTTCCCATAGATGATCTTATGTCCGACATGGCTCAGTACTTCCTGTACGAAGACACGATAACGGTAGTTCGTACCCGGTTTAAGCCCTTTGATCTTCACGGTATGGATCGTAGATGTATTTTTTACTCCGTTACGGGCATCATAATATTTGGGACGTTCAGTAGCATAAAAGTTCGTATCGTCATCCGGCGCCAGCTCCACCCAACCGACAGAAGGTTTATCCGACAACCACACGATCGTCACCTCATCAGGCCCTAGATTCTGCAAATAAGGACCATGCACCAACCGAATCTTCGACTCTACTGCTCCTGCTAGACAAACAGACAGCCACAATAACATTACTAAAATTTGGAATTTCTTCATGATATAATATTTAAGCAATTAAATTCGAATTTATAGCTACGAAGATATCGATTACTATTCAAAAATTTCTTATCAAAATGATACATTTTCATTAAAAAAAGTGACAATTCATACCGAATTGCCACTTTCTTTATGCACTCAAATAAAAAATGCGATGTCTATCAATTGTTTTCCGGGCGCAATTTACGAACGACTGCACCTGCACGCCACATTTCGCTTTCGCGCAATGCTGCCAGTTCTTTTTCCAAACCTTCACGATAATCCGGCTTACTGTTCGTATCGATAGAACGCTGCGCTTCGTTACCGCAGGCGACCTCCCGGTATAATTTTTCAAATACAGGCTTAACGGCATCGTGGAACGGCCCCATCCAGTCTAAAGCGCCACGCTGTGCAGTAGTCGAACAGTTTGCATACATCCAGTCCATTCCGTTTTCAGCAAACAGCGGCATCAAAGACTGAGTCAGCTCTTCGACTGTTTCGTTGAATGCTTCGGAAGGTTCGTGGCCGTTTTCACGCAATGTTTCGTATTGAGCCAACAATAAACCTTGGATAGCCCCCATCAAAGTTCCACGTTCACCAGTCAGATCGGAATAAACTTCCTTCTTGAATGTCGTTTCGAACAGATAGCCTGAACCAACGCCGATACCCAAAGCGATCACACGATCCCATGCTCTACCGGTTGCATCCTGGAAAATTGCATAGCTTGAATTCAAGCCACGTCCCTGCAGGAACATACGACGCAAAGAAGTACCAGAACCTTTCGGTGCGACTAGAATCACGTCAACATCAGCAGGAGGGATAATATTGGTACGTTCCTTGTAAGTGATAGCAAAACCATGAGAGAAATACAGCGCTTTTCCCGGAGTCAGATATTTTTTGATACGCGGCCAGCATTCGATCTGAGCGGCGTCGGAAAGCAACACCTGTATGATAGTTGCTCTTTCGCAAGCTTCTTCAATACCGAACAGTGTTTCACCCGGTACCCAGCCGTCGGCAACAGCTTTGTCATAGGTTTTACCAGGACGCTGTCCTACGATAACGTTGAAACCATTATCACGCAAGTTCAAGCTCTGTCCAGGACCTTGAACACCGTAACCGATAACTGCAATCACTTCATCTTTCAATACTTCTCTTGCCTTTTCCAACGGAAATTCTTCGCGGGTTACTACGTTTTCGTCAACACCGCCAAAATTCATTACTGCCATTTTTTCTACTATTAAATGTAATGTGTTAATAAAATAATTCTTTTGTCAGGACAGTTCGCAAACCATCCGCCCGTACCATGTTTGTTCAATGCCACATAACAGCAGCACGGCAAATCGCTTTGCCTTCATTACAGATCGCCATATCATATTTTCCGTTATCAGCCTCCCTCTTGTACAACATGAGTTTCATCCCATATTTGCCTTCAGACTGGTAGGCGATTTCGAAACGTTTGATATCTTTTGTCTTGAACAGGTCAAGATCAAACAGGTCTAGAAGATGTTCCATATACTTGATACTGTTCAGGTGGCCGTTGATATCAAGGTCGCTGTACTTAATGAAATAAGGAACCCCTTCCGTCTCATTCTCCACAGCCGCAATCTTTCCCGGCTTTTCTATCGGGCAGGGGCGATCCGTGACATAAGCGCTCAACCTAGCGATATCCAACAAGGTCGGCCGACGTGTTTCCACATCGATAGCCGCCCAAATAGAACGGGCGTAACCGAATGTCTTACCGTTGCCATCCACCAGCTCGAAACAACGGCTGGTAAAGAGGCGGCCGACTTCATCCACCCAGGTATTAAGAGTTATAGGTTCGGACATGGCTGGATATTCGATCATTTCGATCGCCAGACGGGAAAGAACCCAAGCCGTATGCCGTTCTGACATATCGTTGAAACCGAATCCGCGTTCAGCAGCATGGCTGGATGCGACATGTATCAGATAGTTTCCGATCATCGGTATCGTTACACGTCCACGAAAATCCAACAGGTACGGTTCCGTGACGAAATGAAATTCCCCTATTTTGCTTTTATCTTTATCCATGATTCTTTTCTGTTGGGGCAGTTCGCAAACCACCCGTACGTTATTTTTTTTCCTGCAACTTACGTTCCATTTCGGCCAACATATCGCTCAAACGCTCGACACGGCTTTTTGTGATCGCAACGCGACCGGAACGGATGAACTGCAAGACACCGATCGTTTCGCTCAACTCCCTGAAAAGGGCTTGCGTCTCATCGTAATGACCACTCTTTTCGAGAACGACACACGTTTCGTTCATTTCCAGAATACGGGCGTTATATTTGCGAATCAGATCCTCGACCGTCCCCATCTTGATAAACAACTCGGTGCTCAGCTTATAAAGGGCGATCTCCTGGAAAACCAGATCTTCATCCGTATTATAGTAAGCCTTCAAGATATCCACCCGTTTGTCGATCTGCTTCACAACCTTGTCGATCATATCTTCATCGGCAAATGTCGTGATCGTAAATTTATGTATACCCTGTATGGCGGAAGGTGAAACGGAAAGCGTCTCGATGTTCAACTGCCGACGCGTAAAGATAATCGTAATCTGGTTCAGAAGACCTACTGTATTCTCTGAAAAGATAATAACGGTATATAATTTTTTTGTTGTCATAGCTTCACCTCCTTACTTATCTCCTAATATCATGTTCGTTACGCTTCCTCCGGCAGGCACCATCGGATATACCATACCACACGTTTCCACATTGGCGACCAACACAAACGCTCCGTTATGGTTCAACATCTCGGCAATAGCCTCATCCAGTTCCTCCCGTTTTTCAACGGTACGGCCAGCGATACCGTACGCTTTCGCGATCGCCACGAAATCCGGGTTCTCCATGATCGTATTCGAATAACGTTCGTGGAAGAACAACTCCTGCCACTGACGTACCATTCCTAAGAAATTATTATTGAGGATAATGATTTTCACATCCAGTTTTTCCTGCATAATGGTTCCCAACTCCTGAATCGTCATCTGCATCCCACCGTCACCGGTAAAGAAGCAGACCGTACGGTCAGGTGCACCGAACTTGGCTCCCATAGCAGCGGGAAGGCCAAAGCCCATCGTCCCCAGACCACCTGAAGTAACCACGCTACGAGTGCGTTTATATTTGAAATAGCGGACACCCATCATCTGGTTCTGTCCGACATCCGTAACTAAAACAGCATCGTTTCCGGTCGCCTCGGACACTTTTCGAACGACTTCACCCATTTTCAAAGATCCGTTCATCGGATACAACTCCTTCTCGATCACCTTTTCATACTCTTCCTGCGCATCCGGCTCAAACTCAGCATTCCACTCCGGACGTTTCCGTTCTTCCAACAACGCAGTTATCATCGGAATGGTATGTTTGGCATTTCCGAGAACCTTCACATCGACCGGTACATTCTTCCCGATCTCCGAGTTGTCGATATCCAAATGGATCACTTTCGCCTGCTTGGCGTATGTCTTCAAATCGCCTGTAACACGATCGTCGAAACGCATACCGATGGCGATCAACACGTCACATTCATTGGTCTTCCTGTTCGGACCGACATTGCCGTGCATACCCAACATACCCTTATTCAAAGGAAAATCGGAAGGCAACGCCGATAGACCGAGAACAGTCGAACCGGCAGGAATGTCATTCTTCAACAGGAATGCTTTCAGCTCCTCTTCAGCACCTCCCAACAGAACACCCTGTCCGACCAGGCAGAACGGTTTCTCCGCTTTATTGATCAACGCGGCAGCCGCTTTAATCCGATCCTGGTTGATATCCGGTTCCGGCTGATAGCTGCGGATATAGTCTACTTTCTTATATTCATACTCTACAAATCCGACCTGAGCATCCTTTGCCAAATCGAGTACAACAGGCCCCGGCCGTCCGGTAGAAGCGATATAAAAAGCACGTGAAACAGCCCACGCTATCTCTTCCGGCTTGCGAATCTGGTACGCCCATTTGGTGATCGGTTGCGTAATGCCGATCACATCGACTTCCTGGAAAGCATCTGTTCCAAGCAATGGAGAAGGGACCTGTCCGGCTATGACCACCATAGGAGTGCTGTCCATCAGTGCATCGGCAATGCCGGTGATGGTATTTGTTGCGCCGGGTCCTGAAGTAACCAACGTCACCCCTACTTTACCGGATACACGGGCATACCCTTGTGCAGCATGCGTCGCCCCTTGTTCATGACGCACCAATACATGCTTCAATTTATCCCTGTAATCGTACAAACTATCGTAAATAGGAATCGCTTGCCCGCCGGGATAACCGAAAATCGTATCTACTCCTTCAGCTATCAGTGACTTCAGCAAAGCTTCCGAACCGGTTATCTTCTGTTTCTCCATATCTCTTTATTTTAGTCTTGTGTTTAATCTTCTACTACTCTCACTCCACCCTTATCGGCCGAACTGACCATCTTACCGTAAGCTCTCAAGGCTTTTGAGACGACACGCTGGCGATGAGGAGGCGTAAAGGCTTTTGTGCCGCGGGCTTCTTCCGCTTTACGGCGTTCTGCCAACTCTTCATCGCTTACCTTCACATTAATCATACGTTCAGGGATATCAATCTCGATTATATCGCCGTCTTTCACCAGTCCAATCGCTCCTCCTGCCGCAGCTTCGGGAGAAATATGACCGATAGAAAGACCGGAAGTACCGCCACTGAAACGACCGTCTGTGATCAGCGCGCACTCCTTGCCTAAATGGCGGCTTTTTATATAAGAAGTAGGATAAAGCATTTCCTGCATACCCGGACCACCCTTCGGTCCTTCGTGTGTGATCACCACCACATCGCCCGAGACGACTTTTCCACCGAGGATGCCTTCGCAAGCCGCATCCTGCGAATCGAACACTTTCGCCGGACCGGCAAACTTCCAGATGCTTTCATCCACACCGGCCGTCTTGACCACACAACCGTCCAGCGCGATATTTCCTTTCAGGACAGCCAGGCCGCCATCTTTGGAATAAGCATGCTCGATATCACGGATACATCCGGCGGCACGATCGGTATCCAGTTCCTTATAATAGGTTTCCTGCGATCCCATCCGAATGCTGAAACGATGGGCGGGAGCGCTCTTGTATTTCTTGACAGCCTCGTCCGTCACATTCGGCGAGGTGATAGCAAATTTATCCACGGCTTCGGCAAGCGTCATTCCGTCCACACGCTTCACATTCCCGTCTACCAAGCCGTTTTTCAGCAGCTCGTTCATGATTCCCATGATACCACCGGCACGGTTCACATCCTGGACGTGGTAGGTATGCGTGTTGGGAGCAACCTTGCAGAGGCAAGGAGTCTTGCGGGAGAGCATATCGATATCGTCCATCGTGAAGCCCGCCTCAGCTTCCTGCGCGATGGCGAGCAAGTGGAGAACCGTATTGGTGGAACCACCCATTGCAATATCCAATGACATGGCATTCAGGAAAGCCTGACGGGTAGCGATACTGCGGGGAAGAACAGACTCATCTCCGTCACGATAGTATTTATAGGCATTTTCTACAATCTGCCGGGCAGCATCGCGGAACAGCTGTGTACGGCCCACATGCGTAGCGACAATCGTACCGTTGCCCGGAAGAGCCAGGCCGATCGCTTCGTTCAGGCAGTTCATCGAGTTGGCCGTAAACATACCGGAACAACAACCGCATCCCGGACAGGCATTCCGTTCCACCTGCGCGATCCGTTCATCGCTGACCGAAGTGTCGGCCGATTCGATCATGGCATCGATCAAATCCAGATGGCGGTTATCCAGCTCACCGGCTTCCATCGGACCGCCGGAGACAAAGATAGTCGGAATATTGAGCCGCATGGATGCCATTAGCATCCCCGGAGTGATCTTGTCGCAATTGCTAATGCAAACCATTGCATCGGCTTTGTGGGCATTCACCATATACTCGACGCTGTCCGCAATAATATCACGCGAAGGAAGCGAATAGAGCATTCCGTCGTGTCCCATAGCGATACCATCGTCAATGGCAATCGTATTGAATTCGGCAGCAAAGCAACCCAACTTTTCAATCTCCGCTTTTACCTGCTGCCCGATCTCATGCAGATGGACATGGCCGGGTACAAACTGGGTAAATGAATTCACAATGGCTATAATCGGTTTACCGAACTGCTCTTCTTTCAGACCGTTGGCACGCCACAAAGCGCGAGCCCCGGCCATGCGTCTGCCCTCTGTGCTGTATGAACTTCTTAACGGATTCTTCATCATATTATTTGTTGTTTTCGAACGGCTCACGAACCGCCCCTATTTTCTTATCCTAAATATTATTATATTAAAAAAGCCCTTCTCTGTATGGAGAAAGGCTTAAGAAATATCTTTATACGACTTCACAATTTCTTGCACACCTTTCTCCTTACCTGCTAATGACTAGAAGGACCACCACGAGAATAATATGCAATACATTGTTCATCATCTTTTCTTACGTCTTTATTATTGTTTGACGCTGCAAATGTAGAACAATAATTCATACCTCCAAAGAAATTAAAAGAAAAATATCAATTTATCTTACATTTCTCAAGCAAAGAAACAAGATAGGCTTGCAGTTTAACACATCCTTCCAATCTTCCATTATCAAATCCGAAATACCTGTCTGGATTGTTTCCGCCTAACTTTTCATATGAAAGAATATGCGAGTAGGCTTCACCATCGTCTTGCTATATATTAAAATAAAAGCAGATCTTTAAGGTGAAGGCAGGCATTCGGACTGGCTTCACCTTAAAGATCTGCTTTCACCCTGTCTCGTACAGATTTAATTATAACTTCTTGCGTTTTTGCCCAAGGCCGAAAGCCTTTTTGCCTAATGGCAAAAGCCTTTTCGACCTTGGGCAAAAAGATATTCGACGTAGGTCAAAAGCTCTATGGCTTTATAGCCTAACGATAAAAGTATGGCAGTTGCCACTCTATGATACTTTTCGTACCCGACTCATTTACAAGTGTCAGTTATTTACATTTATAGACAACCTATAACAGGATTTTTTAATACACAGTCAATCTATTTCAGGACGAGACAAAATTAAAAGTCCGGTTGTGTAACTACCCAAATGTCGGAATCGAAACAGTTTCTAAATATAATTCGTATCTTTGACCCCGATCAACAGACTGAACTTATAGAGATAATGAAACAATACAACTTTGACGAGATCATCGAACGTCGTGGAACCAATTGTGTCAAGTACGATCTTCTAAAGAAAGACTTCGGTAACGAGAACCTTGTTCCACTTTGGGTAGCCGACATGGATTTCCGGACACCAGACTTTATTGTCAACGCAATCAAGAAGCGTCTGGAGCATGAGATTTTCGGGTACACATTCGATTCGGATTCCTATTATAACAGTATCATCGAGTGGGTACATTATAAACATAACTGGAAAATCCAACGCGAATGGCTTAGTTATATTCCCGGCATCGTAAAGGGAATCGGTTTCGTTTTGCAATGCTTCACCAAACCTGGTGACAAAGTAATTATCCAGCCACCGGTCTACCATCCTTTCCGCATCGTTCCGGAAAACATGCACCGTGAGGTTGTCTACAACCCGCTCAAAACAGTAGACGACATTTACGAGATGGATTTCGAGAATCTTGAATCGGTCATCGATGAGCATTGCAAAGTCCTGATCCTTTGCAACCCTCATAATCCAGGCGGTGTCGTCTGGAAAAAAGACACACTGGTCAAGTTGGCCGAGGTTTGTGCCAAACACAATATACTCGTTATCTCCGATGAAATACATGCAGAGATGGCTTATCCGCAATATACGCATCATCCGTTTGCAACGGTTTCGGAGACAGCCGCCAATTGCAGCATTACTTTCATGGCTCCGAGCAAGACTTTCAACATTGCCGGAATCGTCACCTCCTATTCGATCATTCCCAATGCGGAAATACGAGAAAAATTCTATTCCTTCATGGAAGCAGGAGAATTCAATGCCGGGACGATCTTTGCCTATACGGCAACAGAAGCGGCTTATACATACGGAGCCGAATGGTTACAACAGATGCGGATGTATATCACTGAGAATGTCCGCTTCGTAGATGAATATTGCAAATCCAAACTCCCGAAGATCAAAGTCTATCCCCCTCAGGCCTCTTTCCTTGTATGGTTGGATTGCCGTGACCTGAAACTAAGCCAGCCTGAACTGGTAAGCTTGTTCCAAGATAAAGCCGGCCTGTTGCTGAACGACGGAAGCATGTTCGGTCCCGGAGGTGAAGGGCATATGCGTTTGAATATCGGCTGTCCGCGTTCCGTCCTGTCTTCCGCACTGGATGCTTTGAAAAAAGCGATAGATAAGAAATAAAGCCGTTTGCCTATTTAATTATCCAGAGATTGGGCAGACAAGTCGGAAATTATGCGTAAATTTGTTGCCATTTTATTTATCATAAATACAATTACAAATGAAAATTACAGCAAATAAGTTCGTTGCAGTTACTTACGATCTGAACGTAGGCGAAGGCGAAGAACGCGAATTGATGGAAAGAGCAACAGCTGAAACACCTCTGAAATTCATCTTTGGTACAGGCGCTATGCTCCCCGCTTTTGAAGACGCTCTGAAAGGACTGGAAGTAGGCGACAAATTTAATTTTTCTATAACTCCGGCTGATGCATACGGCGAATATGTGGAGGAACACGTACTGGATCTTCCAAAGAATATTTTCGAGGTAGACGGCAAGTTCGACTCGGAAATGATCAAAGAAGGCAACACGGTACCGATGATGGATTCGAACGGCAATCGTATGAACGGTTCTGTCTTGGAAGTAAAAGAAGATGTTGTCGTTATGGACTTCAACCATCCGCTGGCTGGCGAAACATTGCATTTCAATGGTGAAGTTATCGATGTACACGAACCGACAGCTGAAGAAATCGCAGCCCTCACAGCTCCGGCAGGTGGATGCGGTTGTGGATGTGACGACTGTGGAAGCGGTTGTGGCGACCATAACCACGAAAGTGGATGCGGATGTGGCGGATGCCATTAAAGAATTGACAATTGACAATTTTAGCAAGGGTGAATACATTTGGAAACATATACAGACTGACCTCTTTCGGAGAGTCGCACGGTCCCGGAATCGGAGGCGTAATAGACGGATGCCCTGCCGGTATCGAACTAGATACGGCATTTATCCAAAGTGAACTGAACCGCCGTAAACCGGGACAGTCCAAAATCACAACCCCACGCAAGGAAGACGACGAAGTACAGTTCCTTTCCGGTATTTACGAAGGAAAAACGACAGGGACTCCGATCGGTTTCGTCATCTGGAACAAGAACCAGCACTCGGCGGACTACGATAATATGAAGAATGTTTATCGTCCTTCCCATGCAGATTACACCTACCAGACCAAATACGGAATCCGCGACCCGCGCGGAGGTGGACGTTCGTCTGCACGTGAAACGATCGCCCGTTGCGTAGCCGGAGCAATTGCCAAACTGGTTCTTCGCCAGAAAGGTATCCGGATACAAGCATTTACCTCACAGGTCGGGAACATCAAACTTAACGGCTCATACACGGATTACGACTTGGACAAGGCAGAAGAAACGGCCGTACGTTGTCCGGATCCGGCGACCGCCGAAAAAATGGAGGCTTTGATCGCCGAAGTGAAATCCAAAGGAGATACGATCGGCGGCATCATCACCTGCGTAGCACAGGGAGTTCCCATTGGTCTGGGCGAACCGGTATTCGGAAAGTTGCATGCGGCATTGGGACATGCGATGTTGACAATCAATGCCGTAAAAGGTTTCGAATACGGTGACGGTTTCGAAGCGGCCTTATATCGTGGCTCGGAACGGAACGACCGTTTCTTCAACGACAACGGACACATCAACACCCGTACGAATCATTCCGGTGGCATACAGGGAGGTATCTCGAACGGGCAGGATATTTATTTCCGTGTTGCCTTCAAATCGGTCGCCACCATCCTGATGGAACAGGAAACCGTCAATACGGAAGGTGAAGACACGATCTTGAAAGCCCGTGGGCGCCATGATCCGTGTGTTTTACCTCGAGCTGTCCCTATCGTCGAATCAATGACGGCAATGACACTGTTGGATTTTCTGCTTATGCAGAAAATCCGAAATTGAGAATTGACAATTGACAATTAAATGTATCAGACAATTATCAGATTGTATTTTTAATTGTCAATTGCCAATTATTCATGGTGATAGGGTTCATTATTCAGAATTGTCATCGCCCTATAGAGCTGCTCGATAAAGATCAGGCGAATCATCTGGTGGGAGAAAGTCATTTTGCTTAAGGATATTTTCTCGGCGGCGGCTTTATAAACAGCATCGCTGAAACCATACGGGCCACCGACAACAAAAACCAGGCGCTTCGGGACTGTATGCGTCTTTCTTTCTATATAGGTGGAAAACTGCACCGATGTAAATTCTTTTCCTTTTTCATCCAACAAAACCAAATAGTCACCCGGCTGTAATGCTTTCAGAATCAAATCTCCTTCCCTCTCTTTTTGTTGGGATTCGGAAAGATTTTTGACGTTCTTAATATCAGGGATCACTTCCATTTCAAAAGGGATATAATGAACCAGACGGTTCTTATACTCATTGATCGCTTCCACAAAATAGCCGGCATCCGTCTTGCCGATCACAATCAGCGCAATTTTCATTCGTTTACATTTTAGAGATTGAGGACGCTAAATTACAGGAAAAAATACATACCTTTGCACGATAATACTCACAAAAAGAGGAAAAAGCTTATGAAACGATTATTTCTGACGTTGGCATTGGTTCTCTCGGTTCTGAGCGTAATGGCTGCCGATATACTTCCTATATCAAATGCTTTTAAAGGAGGCAACGCCTCGTCGCTCAGCGGATCAATGGACAAGGAAGTCGATATGGCCCTACCGGGTTCATCCAAAAAGTGCAACGCAAACGACGCTGTTTCAATGCTGAACACCTTCTTCGGAGGGAACAAGCCGACAGGATTTACAGTCGTCCACCATGCTGATAAAAAAGAAAATGGCTTCTTTGTTGCCAAACTGCCTACTTCATCCGGTGAATATCGCGTAAACGTGACATACCGTGCAGAAGGAAACAAAGCGATAATACAGTCTATCAGAATTGAATAAAAAGATCTTACAAACAATAACATGAACGTACAAGAAACAAAAGAACAACTGATTGCAGAACTGATCCGCCTGGCATTCGCAGAAGATATAGGTGATGGCGACCATACGACTTTATGTTGTATTCCGGCTACGGAAATGGGTAAGAGCCAACTGATCGTGAAAGAAGACGGCGTATTGGCCGGGGTCGAAATGGCTGAACGTATTTTCCACACATTCGATCCGGATCTGAAAATGACGACATTCATCCACGACGGAGCCGAAGTGAAGAAAGGCGATATCGCTTTCATTGTCGAAGGTAAGGTACAGTCTTTGCTGCAAACGGAACGCCTGATGCTCAATGTCATGCAACGCATGAGTGGTATTGCAACCACGACACGCAAATATGTCAAAGCATTGGAAGGAACGAAAACACGCGTACTGGATACGCGTAAGACGACTCCGGGCCTGCGCATGGTCGAAAAAGAAGCAGTTAAAATCGGTGGAGGTGTCAACCATCGTATCGGGTTGTTCGATATGATTTTGCTGAAGGACAACCATGTGGACTTTGCCGGCGGTATCGAAGCGGCCATCACACGCTGCCATCAGTATCTGAAAGAGAAAAACAAGGATTTGAAGATTGAAATCGAGGTTCGTAATTTCGACGAGTTGCAGGAAGCAATGCGTGTCGGCGGTATCGACCGTATCATGCTGGACAACTTCAATATCGAGAATACGAAGAAAGCCGTCGAAATGGTTGCCGGACGTTACGAGCTGGAATCTTCAGGTGGCATCACATTCGCCACGCTTCGCGATTATGCCGAATGCGGTGTAGATTATATCTCAGTCGGAGCCCTGACACACTCTGTCAAGGGGCTGGATATGAGCTTTAAGGCTTGCTAAAAAACTTTAGTTTGGGGGGGGGGCGAGCGACCTCGCCCCTACGAAATACGCGTTACGATGTCACCCCGTAATTGGTATTGCTGATTGCTTTCCGGACATGTGGCGATACCTTTCTCATTAAAGGAGAGGCGATGCCCGTATTCGCTCACCCAACCGATCCGGCGGGAAGGATTGCCGACAACCAAAGCGTATGGCGGAATATCTTTAGTGACCACGGCCCCTGCACCGATCATGGCATATTCGCCGATCGTATGGCCGCAAACGATCGTTGCGTTCGCACCGATAGAAGCACCTTTGCCGACATACGTTTTCAAATATTGGTCTTTACGGGAAACGGCACTGCGGGGATTGACCACATTTGTAAAAACGCAGCTGGGTCCTAAAAAAACATCATCCCCGCAAGTCACGCCGGTATAAACGGAAACATTGTTCTGCACCTTCACATTATCCCCTAAGACGACCTGCGGAGAAATCACGACATTCTGTCCGATATTGCAATTCCGACCGATTGAGCATCCCGGCATAATATGGGAAAAATGCCAGATGTGTGTGCCGTCTCCAATCGTGCATCCGGGATCGATAACGGCTGTTTCATGTGCCTTATAAGTTTCCATTTACTTATATATTAAGAAGATTGTTGGTTTCTTGCTCAAATCAGGAACCTTTCCGACCCATTCCTTAACAGGACGCGTATGGATATATTCATCTTCGCAAGTGATATTCGAAGCAATACACAATTTGGTCGAAGGGCGGCACGTACGGATCAACTCCTCCGCCAATTTATTATTGCGGTAAGGCGTTTCGATGAACAGTTGCGTCTGGTTCTCCGAGTAGATGCGCCCTTCCAGCTTCTTGATCGCATTCGTACGCTGTGAAGCATCGATCGGCAGATAGCCATGAAAAGCAAAGCTCTGCCCGTTAAAACCGGAACCCATCACCGACATCAGGATCGAAGAAGGGCCGACCAGCGGAACCACCTTGTAACCTTTACGCTGTGCAATAGCCACCACATCCGCACCCGGATCAGCAACAGCCGGACAGCCGGCCTCCGAGATCACGCCGACCGACTCGCCTTTGGCCAAAGGGGCCAGATAGCTGGTAACCTCTTCAGGCGACGTATGCTTGTTCAGTTCAGAAAAGACAAGATCGTCTATCACGATAGAGGGTTCTGTCTTTTTCAGGAAACGGCGTGCCGTACGCACATTTTCAACAATGAAATGACGGATGGAAAGGATAACATCCCGGTTATATTCGGGAAGCACCCGGCGATGTTCAACGTCGCCAAGCGTGACGGGAATGAGGTAAAGAGCGGACATACTTTTTTAATAGACAATTGATAATTGATTACGCAAAAGTAGTATTTTTGCCGAAAACAAGCGAAAAGAGATGGCACTTCCGATAGATTTTATTACACGTACCCGCGCATTGCTGGGAAATGAGTTCGACAGTTTCGAAGCGGCGTTGCAGGCCGATGTCCCCGTCAGCATCCGTATCAACGAAAAGAAAGGCACTCCTATCCCGGCAGCCGATATTCCGAATAACCGGGTGGCTTGGTGCGATACAGGCTATTACCTGCCTGAAAGGCTTTCGTTTACTTTCGATCCGCTCTTCCATGCCGGCGCCTACTACGTACAGGAAGCGTCGTCCATGTTTCTCGAACAGGTGATCCGCAGTCATGTGAAAACGCCTGTCCGATGTCTCGACCTATGTGCCGCTCCGGGAGGTAAATCAACTCATCTGGCGGCGTGCCTGCCGGAAGGGAGCCTGCTGGTCAGCAATGAAGTGATCCGTAGCCGGAGTCATATACTTGCGGAAAATATCGCCAAGTGGGGAAATCCGAATTGCATCGTGACAAATAATGATCCGAAAGAGATCGGCTGCCTTACGCATTTCTTTGATGTGATCATCGCTGACGTACCCTGTTCCGGCGAAGGCATGTTCCGCAAAGATACCGATAGTACAGGCGAATGGAGTATCGCGAACGTCGAACTCTGTGCCGGACGAGGACGCCGCATCATCCACGATGTCTGGAACGCACTGAAGCCCGGTGGTCTGCTGATCTATAGCACCTGTACCTACAACACGGAGGAGGATGAAGAGAATATCCATTATATAACGGAAGAATTGGGAGCCGAAGCACTGCCCATCCCCATAAAGGACGAATGGCAAATCACCGGCCCATTGAAATATAACCATCCGGTCTACCGTTTTTTCCCGCACAAGACCAAGGGCGAAGGTTTCTTCCTCGCCGCCCTGCGCAAAGCGGATGGCGAGACGGAAGAGATCCGGTTCAAAAACAAGAATAAAAAAGAAAAGGGGAAAACGGCTCCTGCCATCCCGAAAGCTGTCAAATCCTTTCTGTCGGACACGTCTTCTTTTTCACCCGAATGGAGCGGTAGTATCCTCAGGATGCTCCCCGAATCCGTCCGGGGGGCCTATCCCCTGCTTCGTGAGCACCTGCGCATTCTTTCGGCCGGCATCTGTATCGGCGAGGCGAAAGGAAAAGATTTCATCCCTGCCGAGGAGCTCGCACTCAGCACGGCTCTGCGTCCGGATGCTTTTCCCGTGGCTGATTTAGATTGGGACGATGCGATCCGGTATCTGAAAAAAGAAGCCCTGCTCCTACCCGCCGGTACAGAGAAAGGCTACGTATTGGTCCGTCACAAAAAGTTTCCGCTCGGCTTCGCCAAACATCTCGGCAACCGCGCCAACAACCTCTACCCGCAGGAATGGCGCATCCGCACGGGGTATATACCGGAACAGGTGAAGACGTTCGAATAATGTTGCACAACATAATAAAAAAGATTGTCATTCAAGAGGTTCATCCCAATAATAAACAGTAATTTTATACCGAACAAAATATAAACAGTATGGCAACAAAAAGCCACAAATGCACAGACAAATTCATGACACCAGGTAACACAATGGAGGTCGTTCAGGCGAGACGGTACTTTTTTTAGTTTTCCAAATAAGAGTTCTCTTTTATTCACATAAATTCTAAATCTTATGAAAACAACTATTTTACAATCATTATTCAAAATTGCCTTGCTACTATTCGGCATGGTGGTCGGGGTCGGATGCGACGATTCGGACAATCCGGATAATAGAATACAAGAGGGGATAGAAATTTCCGGCATACTAGCAAAAACCGTAGAAAACGGTACAGAGATCAAGTACCCAACGGAGATAACCCCCTTCTTGACCTTAAGAAAAGATCTCACATTCGAAGGAGATGCCGTGTGCAACAGCATCAAAGGAGACTACAAATACAGTGCAGACAATGGGCAATTCAAAATCGAAGGTTTGATAGCGACTGAACTTGGATGTACATCCCCGCATCATGAAGCCGAAACAATGTATCTCGATTATTTCAGGAAAATCTCTTCCTTCAAGCAAGACAGGGAAAATGTCAGGTTCTATTTCGGGGAAAATAGCTATTTGGAGTATAAATCAATATCTGAAAAAAAATGAAAACAACAAGAACTTTTATCATCGTTTTAACCTTTGCCTGCGTTTCACTATTGGTAAATGCACAACTCAGTACAAATGAATTACCATTCTCATTCAGAGTGGAAAATCAACATTTATTCATACAAAAGAACGCACAAATAAACTCCTATAAAGCACTACTTCCCAAAACGGTTGAAGAATTGAATACGGAGAAGATCAAGAAAACGAAGGAGACAATGAAAATGTACCACCTCGTTTTGGCTATCCTATACCTGTCAATTGGGATATGACCAATGCTGGCAACTGGACTGTACTAACAAATGGAGACAAACTCTGGACAATGGAAATATCATCACCGAATGCTCTTTCCATAAACTTATTGTATGACAAATTCTGGTTGCCAGAAGGAACTAGTCTGTTTTTATACAGTAAAGACAAAAAACAATATATGGGTGGCTTTACTTCTATTAATAATAAAGGAGACTCCATTAATCTAAAAGGTTTTGCAACTGGTATTATTCAAGGAAGTAATGTCATTTTAGAATATTATCAACCTGCACATATCTCGCAAACCGCTATAATATCAATATGCAATGTTGTACATGGATATAAACCAATCGTTGCACCTGCAATCCTAACTCGTTCATTCGGAGGATCTGGCAATTGCCAAGTAAACATTAACTGTCCAGAAGGTGAAGATTGGCAAAAAGAAAAAAGAGCTATAGCTTTAATAGTAGTAAATGGATTCCGATATGCAACAGGAGCACTTCTTAACACAACGGCTAACGATAAGCGGCCAATCTTTTTAACAGCAGATCATTGTCTCGGAGGATGGGGCAATTATAATATAAAATATGATGCTGTAACAAATCCAAACTTAAATCATTACATGTTCTATTGGAATTATGAAAGTCCCTCATGTTCTCGTGGAGGAAGCGAACCCCAAATCCTATCGACTTCCGGAGCAACCATATTGGCAAATAATGAATATTCCGATTTTGCACTATTATCCTTAAATGAAGATCCAAAGAATCTTTCCGGTTATGACCCTTATTATTTAGGTTGGGATAGAATAACGTCTTTAAGTTCCACCGGAGTTGTCGGTATCCACCACCCAAGTGGTGATGTTAAGAAAATAGCGACATCGTTTAACCTGCCGGCAAATACTACTCCATATTGGCGTGTTAATTGGAGTCAAACAACAAACGGTTTTTCCGTAACAGAAGGAGGTTCTTCCGGATCACCTCTATTGACAAGAAATACACATCGAGTCATCGGCCAATTATTTGGTGGTTCAGATATCAACTGCAATAATCCTGCAGCAGACTATGCTATCTACGGCCAATTTCATCTTTCTTGGGATTACGGAACCAATCCTCAACGTCGTCTGAAAGACTGGCTTGATCCTAATAACACGGGAGCCCAATTCGTAGATGGCATCCCTGTTCCAGAACCGGAGCCAGACCCAGATCCTTATGTTATCCATATAAATGGCAGTTTTTATCAACTGAATTGCCCGTTATTAGAAAATCAAAAAGTAACTGTCGACCACTGGGGCGGTGCTTACGACGTTTGTAAAAACCAAGAAGTTGTTTTGGAATTTACTTCCAACAAAAAGAATCTGACATGCAGTTTATGGGACGGAACAGGCCCATTCTATCTGCAATACTTTCCACGAGGAGATTACTACACACTTTCTTGTACACCACAAAGCGATATATTCGAACTTTCCTTCACAGACGGGAATATAACTGAATATATAGCTTTTGAAACACAGGACTATTATACGATCTCTTATAGCAACTCATCTCAACTAATACAAATAGACATTAATGAGGATATGGCAAGAATGAAAAACAGCAGTTCATACAAAGTTGCGATTTATAATCAGACAGGCTCATTAATGAAACAGGTCTCTATGGCAAATAAAACAATCTCCATAAATACTACGGAGTTTCCCAATGGAATTTATTTCATACACCTCATGGATAACACAGGTGAAAAGATCGGTTCGAAGAAGATATCAATCAGCCACTAATCTTAATAAAAGGAAGGGGGGAAAACATTATCCATCTTCTCCCCTCCCTTTTCTTTTTCCGTCAATCCATGCAAAACGTATAGAGCGAAGCTTCGCCCCGCCGGAGCAGTTTCGCTTTTTTCGTACCCGGGGCATAAACGAAGGTTTCCGCCACGACAACCCTCTGGTTCTTTTCATCGAGATGGGCATGGCTGACAAACGGGCCGCCCATCATGTCGCCTTCCATCTCCCATAAGCCTCGCACGACTCCACAGTATTCCCCGTTCTTCGAGATTGCCTCGTAAGAGGGGGTAAAACGCTTTTCGGTCGTCATATAAGAACCGGGAAACGCCCCCTGTATATGTTCTCCCAAAACGGAATCGCGCATGGCGACCAGATAATCCAACGTAAACGTGCGTCCGCTGACATAAGGAAAACTATACACGACCATATCGATCCGTCCTCTCGTGCCATGATCAGTCACCCAAAAGAAGTCTGCCGTATCTTTGTAAGAACACATCTCTTCCGGAGCATACAGCTGCGCATTGAAACGTGCCCTCACTTTGTCATTCACCCAGACGCTATGCGAACTTTCCAGATAATCGGCCTGCCGTTCCCGTTCTTTCTCTCCCAACCAAGCAACCAATGATGTGCCTTGTTTTTCCAAGTATTCAGCCAAAAGCCGGGAAGAAGGAGCGTTGAGCGTAACCACTTCCTGCCCCGTAGCCCACCGGTCTTTTTCCTTATGTACAGACACTTTTGTATAAAGGGATTCATCGATTCGGACATGGATAATGTTGCGGACATAATACAGCAGACCGTTAAACTGGGAAGGCTCGGCATACGTCACCCGCATGGCCGGCTCATTCTGCGGCAGTCCCGGAATAGGAGCAGTCAGTTGGTCGTACAGTAACCGACCCGCTTCCCCTTTCCACGCATCTTTGTCCATTACCACCAATACTTCATAAGCAAAACCAGTTGCCCTCTTCATAAAGATAGACTGTTTAGCCGGTTTGGATGACCGATTACAAGCGGTCCCCCCTATCAGGGCGATCAGAATCAAAGTTAATAGAAATCGCGTTCTCATATCATTCCTCCATTAGATTATCTTAAAAAATTAAATTTACACGAAACAAAGATAGAGAGGAAGAAAAAGAAAGAAAAGAGACGATGCCGGACAAGTGAGACACCGGATAACAAACTAATATACAACCATATAAACCAATCAAAAAGTAACAAATATCCAATTTGGCGGACAATCCGTCCCTTTCCGGTCCTTAATAAAGACGAATAAATTGATCCAAATCGACCTTCTCATCCAGTCGGAGCTTCTTCTTCAACCGGTTTTTCGATTTGGTCAGTGCTTCCGAAGTATTATTGAAAACAGCCAATTGTTCCTTCCGCGAGAAGTTCCATTTGACCAGACAGCAGATTTCCTGTTCATGGCGGGTAATCCCTCGCTTCTCCTTCAAGTCGGACAAGACATGGTGGAAAAGGATATCGGTCAGATGGAACAGCCCATTCCATTCCTCGCGGGTAAGGTTCGTGCGAAGCGGATCCTCTTTCAACTGGACCAGCATCGAAAGGGAATCGGACTGGCATTCGTTTTCAACCGATAAGGAGGAAATTATCCGCTCGCTCTCCCGGAGTTTCTGCTGGTAGAACTCAAGGTCAGACATCCGTTCCTTATAGTGTTCGGATTCGGATGCCGAATGCAACAAGTCTTCTTCCAACTGCTTCACCTGCCTGGCATATTCGTAACGTTCCTTTTGCCAACGGCAGATGGCCGCTTTATTCCGTTTCAGCTTCTCCTTCACCAACCGAAAGCGTTCTTGTCTGCCACCCGTACGAAACCCGACCGCAAATCCGAGCAAGGCTCCTGCGATCAGGGCGACAAAACATAAGGTAAATAATACGAATGTCCAGGGAGAAGGAAGATCCATACCGTCTATATTTTGTTTTTCAGATATTCATAAACAGCCAGTTGTGCCCGGACTTTCACCGGGTTGTCATCCCGTTTGAAATTGTTATGTAGATGTTCGTCGATCAAACAGGCTTTTACATTATCTTGCAACTGGATATTCAGGATATCTATGATATTTCGCTTGATCTCCGCATTCAGAATCGGGAAAGCAGTCTCTATACGCCGATTCAGGTTCCGGCGCATCCAATCGGCAGAAGTCAGGAACAGCTCCTCCTCACCATCATTATAGAAGTACCAGATGCGAGAATGTTCCAGAAACATATCCACTATACGAGTAACCTTGATATTCGCACTGAACGGACGGTTCGGAACCAGGCAACAAATCCCCCGGACAATCAGATCGATTTCCACCCCGTTCTCGCTTGCGTTATACAATTCATTGATCATATTCTGGTCATGCAGTCCGTTCATCTTCAACACGATGCGTCCTTTACGTCCGGCCTTCACATGCTCAATCTCCCGATGGATCATCCGGGTCAGTTCCGGCACCATATTGAAGCGGGCGACCAGCAGATGGCGGAATGTCGGTCCGGCCAGCTTCCCTTCCAGCACCGCAAACACTTTGTTTATATCGGTTATCAATTCCGCATTCGAAGTCAGCAACGCCATATCGGAATAGATGCGTGCCGTTTTTTCATTGAAATTGCCGGTACTCAAATAGGCAAAATCCCGCCGCTTGCAGCCGTCTTCCGTATCTTTCCGCAGAATAACCGCCACTTTTGCATGTACTTTCAGACCGGGGATACTATAGATGATGCGAATACCCGCCTGCTCCATCCGTTCGGCCGTACTCATATTGTTCTCTTCGTCGAAACGGGCTTTCAACTCCACAAAGACCGTCACCTTCTTCCCGTTCTGAGCAGCGCTGATCAACGTGTTGATAACAGCCGAGTTCTCCGCCACCCGGTATTGCGTGATTTTGATCTCATCTACTTTCGGATCAAAAGCCGCCTCCATCAGGAAGCGGATCAGGTAGTCGAAAGACTGATAGGGGAAATGCAACAGGATATCCCGTTTTTTCACCGCCCGGAAGACAGAGCCCATCTCGTCCAGAAAAGGCACACGCATGGGAGACGGGACCTGCTGCTCCAGTTCTTTTCCTCTTGGATTCGGCAGTTTGATCAGATCCTGCAAATTGTTATACCGTCCTCCCAATACCAGATCGTCTGTGGTAATACCAAAAGCATTGCATATAAACGCCAAGAAATCATCAGGCATATTGCTGTCATACATAAATCGGCTTAAGGCACCGATCTTGCGCTTTTTCACTTTCTTACGAATGTTTTCCACGATATTCCCGCCTTTCTCGTCATCCAGGTAAATATCGGCATCCCGTGAAATCTTGATGCTATAACAACTCTCCACCACATAACCGGGGAAGATACTGGACAAATTGGCCCGGATAATATCGTCGATAAACATGATATAGTGTTTTCCTTCATGCGTAGGCAATTCGATAAAACGAGGTACTTTCGCATACGGGATTTTCATCAGGGCATAATAATAGTCCGGCACATAATCCGGCTCCGCCATCCGCTTGCTCTTTTTCACCATCCGGATCACCAGATAAAGACGACGGTCGCGTATGAACGTACGGATATCCCCCGCTTGTATCATGACCGGCGAGAGGAAAGGGAACACCTCTTCATTGAAAAAGTTATGCACGAATTCTTCATGAAACGGTTCCGGCCGGCTGTCCTGATACAGGTAAATATCCTGCCGGTTCAATTCCTGCAATACTTTGGAGAATATGCGATAGTATTCGCGCTGCTGTCGGTTCACCTCTTCCGTGATTTCGGCAAGCGTCTCTTCGGCTTCCGCCCCGCTTTCTTCGGTGAAGTTCTTTTTCATGATTACTCCCCGGTGCTCGGCAACCCTTATTTCGTAAAACTCTTCGAGATTGGACGAATAGATCGACAGGAACTTGATACGCTCATAGATAGGGAGCGTTTCATCCTCCGCTTCCAGCAAAACGCGATAGTTGAAGGACAACCAGCTAATATCACGTTTAAAGTATTTATGTGAATTCTCCATCGTATTATTATCTTCGGTCGGTAAATATAAATACTTTTGTGGGATAAAAGAAATTGTTATGCTTAAAATAGGACTTCTTTCAGATACCCACGCCTGGTGGGACGACAAGTACATGGAATATTTCTCGGAATGTGACGAGATCTGGCATGCTGGAGATATCGGTTCGGACACACTGGCGGCACGCCTGGCTGCCTTGAAACCGCTTCGTGCCGTATATGGCAACATCGACGGGCAATCGCTTCGGCTGCAATATCCGCAGGTCGCTCATTTCAAAGTTGAAGAAGCAAACGTGATGATGACACATATAGGAGGCTATCCCGGACGTTATAACCCGCTTATCCGGAAAGAACTGTACGACACCCGCCCTAATCTTTTCATTGCCGGACATTCGCATATCCTGAAAGTCGCTTTCGACAGAAGTTTGAATTGTTTGTATATAAATCCGGGGGCAGCTGGTAAGAGCGGGTTTCATCAGATAAGGACTCTGGTACGTTTCGTTATAGACGGGAAACAGATCAAGGATTTGGAAGTTATTGAATTGGGGAACCGATAAGAAGGTGTCAAAACATCTTTATCACGATCTTTCAGTAAACAGTAATTTGTTCTGACATACCTCCTTATCGATTCTAACAACCAGCACAGCAGAAATTTTCTGCCAGCAGGACCGTGTTTTGCAAATAAGCAAACTCCTGTTCAAAATATTCGCTGAAAACACCCGAACCCAGATTTTCTTCAATCTGTTTGGAAGTCCAGAGCTTTCCGTTCGGTTGTTTGATCTGATCCATGACCTTTTCTGAACGCACACACATCACATACAAGTTCACCAGATGTTTCACCTTTTCGTTCTCAAATGTGTACCGAATCAGGAAGCGGGGCATGACATCTTCTTTTTCACCCAAGCCACCCATTGTTTCACGTACCGTACTTTCTATACTATGACGGAACAAAACATAGCTGTAGAACGGATAGTCGATCGTATCCGGAGATACAAAAGACTTCTTCCCTCTGTTTACCAGATAAAGCATTCCCTGATAAATAACAGCCACACGTACGACAGGATGATAATACTTTTTTGGTAACGAACGACTTACGGATCGAGCTATGCAACCTATCACCTTTCCACCGTCGTTCAGAACAGGTAACCACATTTCTTTCCGAAGGCTACCTTGCATCATCGAAATCCTTATCTGTTCATATAGAATCAAAAATACTCCGATAACGATCCCAAGCTCCCTGTATAAAAAACGCTCCATACGCACGCTCTGCATCGTTTCGGGCAGAATACTGTATACCAAAATAATAAACAGATGCAATGTATAAAGGTTCTGGATCAGCTGGGCGACAAAAAAGAATTCATTTAACGTAGTACGCATCAATGTCCGCTTGTAGGTCGGATGCTGAGACGTCCGGATTCGCCGCAATATTGTTCGCTTGGCAAACCCTAAAAACGCCAATACCACTACCAACAAGACTTCTGTTATCAACGGAGAATAAATAAACAACACCGGCTCAAGCCGAAGGCAAAGAAAAATCGAATAAAGAACTAATGTTGTCGCAGCCGGTAATAACAAAAATTGATAAACCTTATCCTTACTCAGTATCTGAAACAAAAAAATACAAACGAAACAAAAGGTAACGCCGATTATGAAGGATAACAAATATGAAAAATAATTATCCAAAAACATAAACAGCAACAATGGCACTAGGCCTATAGCCTGATTATCCAGGTTCCTCTTCACTTTGTTCATACCCTTTCCCCCTTTTTTCCCTTTATAACATAACAAATTGTACAGAGAAATGTTTTCGCCATCATACGTGTTTTTCAGCGTGATAAGAGGAACGGACCAGCGGAGCGCTTTCCACCTTTTTGAACCCTTTTTGTAAAGCAATTGATTTATAAGACTCAAACTGTTCGGGCGTAACGTATTCTTTTACCGGAATATTTTTGCGGCTTGGCTGTAAGTATTGCCCGATTGTCAAGACGGAAACGTCGGCAGCCCGCACGTCATCCATCAATTCACAAACCTCCTCGACTGTTTCACCCAGCCCCACCATTATACCGGTCTTGGCTACCACACCTTGTGCGGCTATACGCGCAAGCACGGAGAGACTTACTTCGTATTTCGCGGCACTGCGCACTTCGGGACTGATACGGCGAACAGTTTCCATATTATGGGATATTATTTCGGGGGCGGCTGCCACTACTTTATCCACCAGTTCCAACCGTCCCTGAAAGTCCGGGATCAAGACCTCTACCGTCGTTTCCGGATTAACAGTCTTTATCGTACGGATCGTATCGACCCAATGCTGCGCACCCAAATCAGGCAAATCATCCCGGTCGACAGAAGTAATCACCGCATGTTTCAAATTCATCAGTCGGATGCTTTCCGCCACATTCGCAGGTTCCTTCGGGTCCAACGGAAGCGGTTTGCCGGTCAACGTATTGCAGAAACGGCAAGAACGCGTACAGATATCTCCCGCAATCATAAAGGTAGCCGTCCCCCTGCTCCAGCATTCTCCCATATTCGGACATTTCCCGCTGGTGCAGATCGTATGCAGGCAGTGGGATTCAACGATGCTTTTTGTTCGTGTGAACTGTTCGTTCCCACCCAGCCGGATTTTTAACCAATCCGGCTTTCTCAAATGTTCTGACATTATAAGTTACAAATTATCAAATAAAAAGTTAGACATTCTGGTATACAGATGATAGCGGGTGTTTCCACCGTAAATACTATGATTACGGTCTTTGTAAACCTGCATTTCAAACTGTTTACCGGCTTGTACCAAGCTCTCAGCATAATCCATTGTCTGCTGGAAATGCACATTATCGTCGGCTGTGCCATGAATCAACAACAACTTCCCCTGCAAATCCTTCGCCAGACGGATCGGTGAAGTAGCGGCATACCCTTCAAAATTTTCTTTTGGCGTACGCATGAAACGTTCCGTATAGACAGAATCGTAATATTTCCAATCGGTAGGAGGTGCAACAGCAATACCGGCTTTGAAAGTTCCATTGCCAACACTCATGGCCATCAGCGTATTGTAACCGCCGAAGCTCCATCCCCAGATAGCCATGCGGCTCTTGTCGACAAACGGCAATTTACCTAAAGCCTGTGCCGCTTCCACCTGGTCCTTGGATTCCAGTTCACCCATCCGCAGATAGGTACATTTACGGAAGGCTTCTCCGCGGGCTCCTGTACCACGTCCGTCCACACAAACCGTAATGATCCCGTTAGCCGCCAGATATTGTTCCCAGTCAAAGCTATATTTATCCAATACCTGCTGGGAGTTCGGGCCACTGTACTGGAACATCAGAACTGGATATTTTTTCGACTCGTCGAAATCGACCGGCTTCACGATCCATGCATTCAGTTCATAATCGGAAGCTGTACGCACTTTGATAAATTCTTTCTCGGCATATGAATAGCCAGCCAGCTTATCGACTAAACGGGCATTATCCTGCAGGACACGCAGGACTTTATTCGACTTCGTCTCGTTTACGGTGATTTTAACCGGCGTATTTGCATTTGAATATTGATTTACATAATAAGCGAAGTTATCGCTGAATGTTGCATTATTCGTTCCTTCCTGTGTGGAAAGTTTCGTCTTTACTCCTTTCGCATCGATTTTATATATAGCACGCCGGATCGGACTTTCTTCGGCCGATTCATAATAGACCGTCTTTGTCGCTTCATCATAACCCAGAAACGCAGTCACATCCCAATTGCCCTTCGTCACCTGGCGCAGCATGACACCCGTAGGAGAATACAGATAAATATGCGCATAACCATCCTGTTCGTTTACATATGAGAAACTGTTCGCATAAAAATGGATGGAGTTCAACCATTCCGAATCGACATAAGCCTTATTTTCATCACGCAGGATCAAACGAAAAACACCGCTTTTCGGATTCGCATAATACATATTGAAAACATTCTGATGACGGTTCAAGGTCATCACAGCCAACTGATCGTCATTATTCGTAAAAACAATCCGCGGAATATAGCTGTCCGCTTCTACCGGAACTTTCAATTCTTTTGTATCCTTCGTCACCACGTCATAAGAATGCAACGTAACTTTCGAATTCTTCTCGCCAGCCTTCGGATATTTATAATTATAATAGCCGGGATATAATCCCTCTCCGAACATCTGCATCGAATATTCGGGAACTTCCGATTCGTCGAAACGCACAAAAGCCAGCTGCTCGCTGTTCGGAGACCAAGCCATCAGGTTCGTTACGGCAAACTCTTCTTCATAGACCCAATCGGTAATGCCATTCAGGATTTTATTCATTTCACCGTCTTTCGTCACCTGGACCTCTGTATCATAATCGAATTTACGAATCCATATATTATTGTCACTTACATAAGCGACCATCCTCCCGTCCGGCGAGAATGTCGGAATCATCTGCTTGCCTTTCGAATCTGAAATCGGTTTCACATAATTACGGCGCACATCGTAGTCATACACATTCGCCTTGAATGAACGGCGATAGATCGGTTCCGTATCGCGCCATACAAGAATATGGTGTCCGGTACTGCTAATCGTGTATCCGTCGAACTTGTCAAACGTACACTCACGCGCTTTCTCTGTATTGAATAAAGTATCGACCGGATTTCCAGTACGATAAGAATACTTTATAATCATGTTGCGAGCATCATTCATCGCCGTATAATGCTCGCCATCAGGCATAGAACGCATTTCTCCAATATTAGTAACCTGGCGGAACTGACCGTCTGTAATTTCTTTTAAATCGACACGTTTGCTCCCATTCTGGGCTGCCAGGCTCCCAACCAGCAAGAACGAAAGCAAAGCACCAAACCCTAATCGTTTCATGTATGATTCTATTTTTATCTTAATATTTCAGTTAGAACGGATTGCAAAGTTACTACATTCTTGCGGATTTATTATCTTTGCCCTTATGGAAAACAGCAAACCATATCGTGAATTCGGAGATTTCCTGCGGGAAGTATTTCCTTATAAAGTGCAAAAGATATCAATCAATGCCGGCTTTACCTGTCCGAACCGCGACGGGACGAAAGGTTTCGGCGGTTGTACCTACTGCAACAATCAGACGTTCAGCCCGGAATATTGCCATACAGAAAAAAGTGTAACGGAACAACTGGAAGCAGGCGTTCGCTTTTTCTCCCGCAAATATCCGGAGATGAAATATCTAGCCTATTTCCAAGCCTATACAAACACGTATGACGAACTGGATTCGTTGACTTCTAAATATGAAGAAGCACTCGCCTGTCCGGGTGTCGTCGGACTGATCGTCGGAACACGGCCGGATTGCATGCCGGACGCACTATTGGATTATTTCTCCACTTTATCCCAAAAGAAGTTCGTGATGATCGAATATGGCCTGGAGAGCACGCTGGACCGTACTTTAACCCGTATCAACCGGGGACATACACATGCCGAATCGGAAGAGGCCATCCGCCGCACAGCGGCCCGGAACATATACACGGGAGCCCACTTGATCTTAGGCCTTCCGGGAGAAAGCAGGGAAGAGATATTACACCATGCCGACATTCTGTCCGCCCTTCCGCTCACAACACTGAAGCTTCACCAGTTGCAACTTATCCGAGGCACGCGCATGGCTAGGGAACAGGCGGAACACCCCGAACAGTTTCATCTCTATACCGCCGATGAATATATCGACTTGGTCATTGACTTCATAGAACGATTAAACCCTTCTATTGTCGTAGAGAGGTTCGTATCACAATCCCCTAAAGAGTTGCTGATTGCACCAGATTGGGGGCTTAAGAATTTTGAATTTACAGCCAAGGTAAATAAACGTATTTCAGAACGAAATGCGCGGCAGGGGCGTCTGCTCAATCCTCCTTCTTCGGAGCCAGTTCTCCCTGGTATGTGATATTCTGCCTATTAGTCGGCGTAACGCTTATGATCGCGGAACCATTTGAAAATACTTGCACATCGAAACGGAAAGTATCTTCTTTGGTACGGGCTACGAATTTAATTCGAGCGGTCCCCTTCTTATCGAAGGTTGATTGATAATCGGTAATTGATTCTTCAAAACGCATCCCGTCACCTCCACCATACGGTAAAGAATATGCCCTACCGAAATAAGGCAGATAAGAAATCGCCGAATCACCGCGCATTTCAAGAGAATAAGGAGTCGTCAGATGAACCGTACGTCCTCCCATTGGTAACGCCCGATCTACCTCGATCGTAAACCGACCGTTTTCTATCATTTCCTTTATTTCTTTTGCTTTCTGTTCTTTCCTTTCCTTCTTATTTTGAGAATAAAGGGATTGTCCCCCGAAAAAAAGAACAATCCCTACAAAAAAGAATAACCTAATGTTTCTCATATAACCTTAAATAACTAAACACTATTATTTGCCTATGTATATATAAGACAATTCTAAGCCTTGAAAGGTTTATTCGTTTATCATTAAATTACCTTAAAAACAAAGACTTGATTACGATCCGATTTCAAACATTAACTACTTGCATTTGTATATGTCCCTTAACTTTGCTTTATTTGTCCCTTCAATTTTCTGAAACAGATTAATAATTTTATGGAGAAAAAACATCAGTATCAAGGATTAACCAAACAAGAAGTAGAAGAAAGCAGGCGCCTTCACGGCGAAAATATCCTCACTCCTCCAGAGAAAGCCTCTCTATGGAGCCAATTTCTTGAAAAATTCAATGATCCGATTATCAAGATCCTATTGGTAGCATGGTTCTTATCCATGATTATCGCCGGCGTACATTGTTGGGGACCGGAGGCTAAAGGTTTCACTGCCTTCCTCGAACCGATCGGCATATTCTTTGCAATCATGTTGGCATCTTGTGTCGGCTTCTTTTTCGAAGTCAAAGCAAACAGGGCATTCAATGTTTTAAACACGGTCAATGATGATATTTTCGTGAAGGTGATCCGTGAAGGGAATATCTGCCAAATTCCGCGAAAAGAGGTTGTCGTCGGCGATATAGTCGTACTTGAAACGGGAGAAGAGGTCCCGGCCGACGGACATTTATTGGAAGCAATCTCCCTCCAGATTAACGAATCGACACTGACCGGCGAACCGATCATCAGCAAGACGACAAATGAAGCCGACTTCGACGAAGAAGCGACCTACCCGTCCAATGTTGTCATGCGCGGAACGACCGTCGTTGACGGACACGGTGTAATGGCAGTGGAGAAAGTCGGCGATGAAACCGGATACGGGAAAGTGTATGAAGGCTCGCAGATAGAAAATAATATCGACACACCGTTGCAGATGCAGCTGGCAGGGTTGGCAAAGGTGATCAGTAAAGCCGGCTATGCGATTGCTGCCATCACTTTCATTGCGCTGCTGACAAAAGTCTTGCTGTCCTCATCCGGGATGCCGGTCATGGACTTGATCTCGCACATCCTGAATATCTTTATGGTAGCCGTCACGTTAATCGTCGTTTCCGTACCGGAAGGCTTGCCGATGAGCGTGACACTCAGCCTTGCACTCAGCATGAACCGCATGCTGAAAACAAACAATCTAGTCCGTAAAATGCATGCCTGCGAAACAATGGGGGCTACCACGGTTATCTGTACCGATAAGACCGGGACACTTACGCAAAACCAGATGCAGGTATATCAAACGAACTTTTACAACCTGAAAGACCAGAAATTGGTAGACGATGAACTGAGCGTGCTAATCAAAGAAGGAATATCGGTCAATTCGACTGCCTTCCTCGATTTCTCCGAGGAAAAGATAAAAACATTGGGGAACCCGACGGAAGCAGCCTTGCTGCTATGGTTGAACAGCCAACATCAGAATTATCTGGAAATAAGAGAAAATGATCGGATACTGGACCAACTGACATTCTCCACCGAACGGAAATATATGGCAACAGTCGTACAATCATCCTTATTGGGCAAACGCGTGCTGTATGTCAAAGGTGCCCCGGAAATCGTACTGGCGAACAGCAATCGGGTGGCTATCGACGGAACCTACAAACCGGTAGAAGAATGCAAAGCCGGTATCGAAAAGCAACTGCTGAACTATCAGAACCAAGCTATGCGTACGTTGGGATTCGCCTATCAGATACTGGAAGACGGGCAGGATGCCACATTCTTCGTGAACGGACGACTGCACAAGACGGACCTTACTTATTTAGGTATCGTCGCTATTTCCGACCCTGTCCGTGCTGATGTTCCGGCTGCTGTCCAAAGTTGCCTTGATGCCGGCATCGACATCAAGATCGTGACCGGCGACACTCCGGGAACGGCTAAAGAGATCGGACGGCAGATCGGAACCTGGAAGACCGGAGACACCGAACGCAACATCATCACCGGCCCAGGCTTCGAAGCCTTGACTGACGAAGAAGCGCTGGATCGCGTGCTCGACTTGAAGATCATGTGCCGCGCCCGCCCGACTGACAAACAACGCCTGGTACAATTGTTGCAACAAAAAGGAGCCGTAGTGGCCGTCACAGGCGACGGTACCAACGACGCCCCGGCCCTGAAAGCCGCACAGGTCGGACTATCTATGGGAGACGGAACCTCCGTGGCAAAAGAGGCAAGCGACATCACGATCATAGACAACTCGTTCAGTAGCATTACCCGTGCGGTGATGTGGGGACGTTCCCTGTACCGGAACATCCAGAAATTCTTGTTGTTCCAGTTGACAATCAATGTGGCGGCCTGTCTGATCGTCTTATTGGGCTCCCTGTTAGGAACCGAATCTCCGCTCACGATCACCCAGATGCTTTGGGTAAACCTGATTATGGATACATTTGCCGCCGGTGCACTAGCTTCGCTGCCGCCTAACGAACGGGTGATGAAAGACAAACCCCGCCGAAGCGGCAAGGACGGCGACTTTATCATTACCCGCCCGATGGCTTACAACATTTTCGGTGTCGGTCTCGCATTCGTAATCGTTTTGATGGGGTTATTGCTCCGCTTCCATGCACAGGATGGACTGACACCGCACGACCTATCCTGGTTCTTCAGTTTCTTCGTGATGCTTCAATTCTGGAATATGTTCAATGCAAAAGCGTTTATGGAAGACCGCTCGGCATTCGCCAACCTGAAAGAGAGCAAGAGTTTCCTGACGGTGGCCCTGCTTATCATCGCCGGACAATATCTGATCGTCACGTTCGGCGGCGAAATGTTCAGTGTCGTCCCGTTATCTTGGAAAGACTGGGGAACCATTATCGGTTCGACTTCTCTGGTTCTCTGGATCGGAGAGATAGGCCGGTTAATCGAAAGATGGAGAAAATAAATAAAAAAAGAGGGTTGCGCCAAAAACTGACGCAACCCTCTTCACTTACATCTAAATCATTAACAGAGATTCTTACTTCTTGTAAGTCTTATACCCATAAACAGCCAAGTCACCCAACTCTTCTTCAATACGGAGCAACTGGTTGTATTTCGCCATACGGTCCGAACGGCTCAAAGAACCGGTTTTGATCTGTCCGCTATTGGTAGCAACAGCGATATCAGCAATCGTAGCATCTTCAGTCTCACCCGAACGATGCGAAGTGACGGAAGTATAACCGTTACGGTGTGCCATTTCGATTGCATCCAGTGTTTCGGATAACGTACCGATCTGGTTCACCTTGATCAGAATAGAATTGGCACAGCCTTCCTCAATGCCTTTCTTCAGGAATTCTACGTTTGTCACGAACAGGTCGTCACCGACCAACTGGCATTTGCTTCCCAACGCTTCAGTCAACAGTTTCCAACCGGCCCAGTCGTTTTCGTCCATGCCGTCCTCGATAGAGTCGATCGGGTATTTAGCAACCAATTCGGACAAATAAGCGACCTGCTGCTCGGCAGTACGCTTAGCACCTTTGGCTCCCTCAAATTTCGTATAATCGTATACGCCATCATGATAGAATTCGGAAGAAGCACAGTCCATAGCAATCGTCACATCCTTACCCGGCTCGTATCCGGCAGCTTTAATAGCGGCCATGATGGAATTCAAAGCGTCTTCCGTTCCATCCAAAGCAGGAGCGAAACCACCTTCGTCACCGACAGCCGTACTCAGACCGCGATCGTGCAACACCTTCTTCAAAGCATGAAAGACTTCGGCCCCCATACGCAAACCTTCACGGAAACAGCAAGCTCCAACCGGACGGATCATAAATTCCTGGAAAGCGATCGGGGCATCAGAATGCGAACCGCCATTGATAATATTCATCATCGGGACAGGCAATACATATGCATTCGTCCCGCCGATATAACGGTAAAGAGGCAGGTCCAAATAGTTAGCTGCCGCCTTGGCAACAGCCAGAGAAACGCCTAACATGGCGTTGGCGCCTAAATTAGACTTTGTCTTCGTACCGTCGAGTTCAATCAGTTTATGGTCGACCTCACGCTGGTTCAGGGCACTCATGCCCAGGATAGCGGGAGCAATTACATTATTTACATTATCGACAGCTTTCAGAACGCCTTTGCCACCATAGCGTTTTTTGTCGCCATCACGAAGCTCGATTGCTTCGTTTTCACCGGTAGAAGCGCCGGAGGGAACAGCTGCACGGCCAAAAGCGCCGGAAGCCAAATGTACATCTACTTCAACAGTCGGGTTACCACGTGAATCAAGAATTTCTCGTCCTATTACTTTTACAATTTCCATACTTTTACTATTTGAGTTTTATCTTTCGTATAAATATAACAAAAGAGGACGAGGCTTTGTTGGGGAAAGGGGATCAATATTGTCTATCGCCCCATTTACAACGACATCGACAATTCGATCCGACATCCTAAAGCGTTCATTATGCGATAGAATGTTGAAACTTTCCGGCTAAGTTACACTTCTAAGTTGAATCTTCACCTTGAAGGATCAAGAAGAACTGCAACGTAATCATATAACGAAGCCCTTGCAACCAAACGATTGCAGGGGCTTGTTTTTTGTCTGCCTCCGGTCTTCACAGAAGGAAGGGCAGAAGAACTTTTTATAATTTCATTAACTTTAGTATTAATATTCACCGCTTGTTCCCCCTCGCGGGGTAATTGGACGCTCCCAGGCAATGGCTGCAAGGCCGGCTATCCGGGAAATACCGCACGGTGATATTTAGAATTATTTGATTATAAAATGTCATATGTCTCTGTAGGGGCGGGGTTCTACTCCGCCCTTAAGATAGACAGTATTGTTTTTTAGTATCAATCGTTATTTAACGATAGCTTTTACAGCTTCTTCACCTTCAACAGCTACGACTACGATACCCTGCGGAGCAGCGATTGTAGCGTTGTCAGAAGAAACAACCGTGTTAGCCACTACCTGGCCCAAGATGTTGCTGATGACAACTTTCTTGCCCTGAGCACCGGCAATCGTCACGTTGCCTTCGCCAGCGATAACCTTAATTGCTGCTACTTCCACACCTTCGTTAGCAGTCGGAGCAGACTGTGATTCGATAAAGAAGCGAACAGCATTCTTCTTGTCTGCATCCATATAGAAATAGTTATTATACTGGCTAACATATTTTTTACCCTGACGAATAACATATTCATCACTGCCATTTTCATCCAGAATGATCTGATATTGGAACTTAGCTAAGTTGCCTTTGATCTTTTTCGGGGCATTATCTTTTTCAGCGACCAATACAGACTTACCGTCAACCGTTGTACGTAAAGTATCAGAAGAAACCAATTCACCGGCCTTGAAAATCAACTTAGCTTCGCCACTGGCCTGATTTTCCATATTGAAACGGTAGTTTTTACGAGCTGCATAATATTCTGCAGAGTCTACAGCATTGTACAGGAAGTTACCACCTTTAGCAATATAGAACGACGGGATGTTACGATCTGAATGAACCGTATCAACCCAGAATGTCAAATCTTCACCCGCCTCGCTTGCAATAGCTAAACGTGCATCCTTGTTTTCATCCATAGTCATGAAACCACCACGAGCCACTTCAATAGAGATGTGTTGCGGAATAGCTTCCAAACTGACAGCCGGAGTCTCTTCCACCATGAAAGTTTTCAATCCAGTACTAATCTTTTCAGACAAATCATAGTTAAAAGCTCCTTGCCAAGCATTATCTTCATCGTCTTTTGGATCTCCTGATCCAGCAAAACCAACTTGAGCTCCAGTAATCGCATTTGCTACATATTCAATCAAAGAAACAGAACCGTCAATATTTACCTTAATGATAAACTTATCAGCGCTATCATCATCCTTCTCTGCTAATGTATACGAACGAGCAACATCCAGATAATAATCATCAATTTCATCGTCAAATGCTTTAACGGCGTAAGTATAATAAGCAACCGTATCTCTTGCTGTAGAAGTCAGGATGCGGGTATCTTTCAGATAGATGTATTTATTCAATACATTAACCGGCTTTTCACTCTTAATCAGTTCAAACTGGGTCATGTTATCTGCATCTACATAAGCGAGGATTTCATCTTCCTGAAGAGTACCATCATCATCTCTCGTACCACCTACATAGAATGCTGTTGCAGCATCACTGTTTTTAGCCAATTCAAATTGAACCAAGCCCATGCCGTCTGCTCTATTTACGAATGTAGCAAACTTGTCTTCAACAGTGTACGGAGTCAGAACGATCTTCGTATTGGCCAAATCAAGTGGTTTGAACTCTACCTCTTCATTTGTCGTTGTAGCATCAACCCATTCTACATTCACGTTAGTTTGAGTTGCAGGATATACAGTATAAACGCCTTCTTTGTTTTCATACAAAGAAACTTCAAACGATTTTTGAGTCTGACGGTTTGTAAAAGTGATCGTCTTATCGGTCTTATCAATTGCAGTTACAACAAACTGATACATCGGATCAGCCTCATCGTATTCGACAGTTGAAGCCAAAGCAAAAGCACTACCACTTTTCATTATGGTCAGATACTGCTTATATTCGGTTTCATTTTCTTTCTTTTCACCACTTACAAACTGAATCGTATAGATAGAAGGAGCATCTTCTTTCTGCAATAACGTCGCCAAATCATCACCATCCATCAATGTTGAATTGGTAGTTGTGAAACTCAAAGCATCTGCAACTGTAGTTGTTACCAGATAATTTTCTTTTTGGTCTGTCACTACACCGATATAACCATTTTTAGCGTCATGTTTTTCTATCGGGTTTTTATCAGCAGAAACAAACACGTGCATATCGCTTACAACAATATTGTAAGCTTCCGGAGCCGTCATTGGATCAGGGACTTCGATTGAGAAACAAGCATTTCCAACATAAACTTCCTCACCGGAAGAATAGTCATCTGAAGTACGAGCACCTGTAAAGAAATTCATTTCAGAACCTTGAACGGTTGTCAATTCATAACCTATACCATTAGCACGATCAGCCTTGTTGATGTCATAATTGCCTTTCGGATCGATAGCCAAGAAAGTACATTGATAGAACAGCTCTACCATTTCATCAGTGATCTCGACTTCTGTTCCGTTCAATTCTTCCGGATAGGCAGTTGCGAAATAAACACCGGCAGGGATAGCCATGTCATTCTCCAAGTCTATCTCAGAACCTACATAAAAAGCTTTCAGATTAACCTTCGACAAATTATCATTCTTCCAAGAGTATTTGTTATCAGCCTTGAAATCCAAGTTAAAACCTTCACCCCCCATTACATCGTTCAATGCAGCAACTTCATCATTGGTTAATGTCTTTGTTTTGAGTTTACAAAGAATTATCCTGCTTCCCGAAACATTAAGTGAAACAACTGAACCAATTTGTAAAGGATTACCAGATGCCTTACTTGTATAAAGATACAAATTATCTTTCTGATTGAACTGGGAGTCATAACTATCAGAAGCATCAACAGCAAAACGAGCAAACTGATTTTTCTCTGCATCGTGAGAGCTCTTAGAAGCTTCAGTTATAAGAGCATTGGTATTGTCAAATGTCAAAAGCTTAGCAGTCCCGATGTTTTGCAATGAATATAGATATCCATCATCTTTACCAAGAGCATCTTTCTGAGGATACTCCAAGAAATTCCAAGCTGTCTCTTCCAAATCCAATGACTGGTCACCGGAAGATAAGGTTACCCCTGAATAAGTCAAGTTTTTGCCATCTTGTGAAGCTACGACTTTCAATAAAACATCACTTGCAGTAGCCGTGCCACTATTATCCACGTCAGCAATAACAAAATACGGACCGCTTTTCCACGTAGCTTTAGCAGCAGGATTTGCCACAGTCTCTAATTCAATTCCATTAATAGTAAGAGGGGTTTGCGCCCAAGCACTACCACACAACGCACTTGTCACCAACAAGCCCGCTGTCAAAAGAGTAGAAATCTTCTTGTTCATAATCTAAACTTTAATATTAATAATACAATAATTGAAATGTTCGTCCTATATATATATGTACACGCGTTAATAATGTACACGTGTTAACTTTCGTATATTGATAGCAAAAACGATCGTTTTTTTTCGTCATTTTTTTCGCCTCTTTTTGGAGTTCGTGTTGAAAAGGTGGTTTTTTGTCCTTAAATTGCTATCTGATTGATAAGAAAGGATATAGAGATAAGATTTTTTTTCAGGAAAAGGGTTGTGGTTTTAAAAAGTATATGTATTTTTGTGCTGTAAAAATGACGAAAAGAAACGATCGTTTTTTTTCGTCATTTTTACATCCACCAAATAGCTCATCCACAGAGATTTATCCACAAAAATAGTATTCTAAAAATTCATTAATACCACTTTCGTTCAAAAATCGGTGCTTTTTAGGGAAAACCCCGATGCTTACTGCGTTTCAAAGGGGTACGTGTCCGTCGTTGGTCCGATGCTTACCGGTCTGTTTTTTGAAGTTTTTCGGATTTTGCCTGAAAAACCTGCCAAAGTCCGCCAAGTCTGCCGGGGCCTTTTTAAATTTCGACGACCTGCTTTCCCCGTTCCGTCTTCCGGTAATAACCATTTCCTTCTGAGATGATTAGGTCATTTTTTTGCAGTTTCCGAAGGAATTTATCGACAGTCGATTCTGAAATTTCACGGACATTCGCTTCCTTGACCACGTCAATGCGTTTGAAAGAATCAAGAAGGGAGACAAACAAGTTGCGCAAATGGTGTGGAAACCGGAAGTGTACTTCCGACGAAGCACTCTGCAACGATGTAGCCACGACATAGGCATGTTGCAGACAAACCTTACCGAGATGGAAGGCGGTGGCGAAATCATCGTCGCTGATCGTCCAGACACGCTCCGAGCAACCACTCTCGCCCTTGCGCAACGCGGTCAGTTGCATTCCTATGCGAAAAATAGCCAGACGATAGCGCAGGACCGTCGACTCCATGTCTTCGTTACCGAAAGAACGGACATTGTAGTACTCGCGCTCGAAAAAACGATCGAGGCGTTTACGTTGGGCATCACTAAATTTGACCCAGGTCGGAGAGTTGTCGAGAAAAACTCCGATATCGAGCACACGCTGCCCCCAACTTTCAAAATATTCGGATGCTGCCGGGCTATCGTCGGCCGAAGTCAACGGACGATAGGTCCCGCTTCCCGGTATGCGGTACATCAGAATACGGCTGAAGAGACCGTTTTCGGTCGAAGGGATCAGGCGGGGAAGCATGGCAGGAGTACCGCTCAGCAGTAGTGCCAAGTTGGGCCGTTTGACCATGAACGATCCGCTGCTTTTCGTCGAGCTGCCTACAGGTTCATGATGATACGACTTGTTCAGCACATCGTTATACTTGCCAAAATCCTGCGAGAACATGCTCAAGACCGTCTCCATCTCTGTATCGACCATGCAGGATGTGTAAGGATAGTTGGCTTCGAGCAGTTCCACGAGCCGGGCCTGCGTGACGTTACCCGTCAGCGCAAGGTTTCTCTGTTTCACCACCTTCGGCTTTGACGGAGCCGGCCCGAGCGGCTGTTTGGAGGTCTGTTTCTGACGTTTATGCATCTTGTAGTTATCGTATGCTTCCTGCAACTCTTCATATTCTTCAACCTGGTGACGAGAATTGTCATAAATATACTGTTGCCAGGGTTCGAGCATCCGTTGCAGGGCAGCGATACGCCCTTTCCCACTTCCAGAACCGCCGGTTATGATCGAATAAAAGGCAGGTGTGTAATCGTGTTCGCCCAACGAACCTTTGACACCAGGAGACACGCTGCTCAGAAGCGTCAGCGAAGAAATCAGCAAAATGTCGCGATCCGTACGACTGTACGCACATTTCAATATGTCCGTGAGAAGAGGTGGCAAGTGACCGTAGATATTCTCGTCAAAGCAAGGAAGAAGGGTGTTATCCAGTTCTATATCATCACATTCACCGTATTCTACATCCTTTTGTGCCATTTTGGGAAAGGGGGTGGCAGACTTGGCAGATTTGGCAGACTTCGGGACGGAACTGGTCCCGTCCGGACGGAACGCACAGCTCCCATGCGAGGCACTGTAGCGCCGGTAGACGTCGTTTACTGTTGTCTCGACCTCGGCAGCCGGAAAGTCGGCCGAACCGTAGCGGCGGACACACTCACTGACAGCGTCGTAGAGAGAAAAGCCGGCATTGTTCAAGACAGAGGACAGCTTCACAAGATAGGAATGACGGTTACCGGCAACAAAAGTATTGCTTTGTTCATACTTGTCAATGTAGTTCGAAAGCCGTGTGCCGGAGCACACGCTTCCAGAGGAATGTCCGGAAGCGGCCTGAGGCTCCGGGTCAGCAACGGGGATTTCGATCGCCTCAGATTCTTCCTTATAAAAAGCGTTCGGATCATGGCCGGCGAAACAGCCACGGTTCGGATCTTTTCCACTGATGTCCACCTTCACGCCCGGAAGATCCACTTCGACACGGTGTTTGACGACTCCAAAGGCCAAGTTATGATTTTTCAAATCACTGTCGACCATTATGAAGAGCTTGACGCCGGTCCCGGAAGGGCTGACATGACCGGCTTTCACATACGGGAGCTCAGCCGCCCGGCGGAGCAATTCAAGGACGGGTATAGGCGAATCGTCTATATCGATCACCATGCAAGCACTATAGCGCACCATGTGTTCCAACTTACGACCTCCTTCCATCACGCCGCCGGCGACATAGAGGGGCAGTTTTTTCTTGTAAGCATCAGCTTCATCCTTCTTGCCGGCTTTGATAAGCCCACGCAGATAGGCGATCGGTCTCGCATACTCACCACTCTTCACCTTACCGATGTACTGATTCAAGGTCATCAAACTGGCGCTCCCTGTCTGGAACGCAGAGTCGAAGCAAGTACCTTCGACTTCTTTTTGTATTACCATACTATTGTGTATTAAATGAAAGGCTACAGTTCCCGCAGGAACGCTTCGTGCGGCTCTTTCGGTTGTTTATTCTTTCTAAGGTTCCCCCAAGTGCTCAACCAGGCAGGCGACCTGCTTCGGCGTATAAAGTTTCTGGAATTTCACCCATCCCGCAGCCAAAAGTTTTTCTTTCAGACCACGCGAAGTCCGTATCCATACCCACATCCTTTTATAGGCAGTCTCAGGGGGAGATTCCGGGAAATAAAGGAGCGCAAATTCGGTAACACCCATGGCTCCTTTTGCCGATATAAGCTCTATTTTTTTATCATTCATAATAATTTTGATTTAAACATTCTAATACATTATAAATGTACGATATTTTTTGGTATCATGCAAGGAATCCAACAATTATTTTACAAAAAAACAAGAAATACCGCCAAAACCTCAGCTAACCGTATATACCTTTCCCGCCAGACCTCAGGACACCGTATCTTTGTAATGTAGTAAATCACTAACCCTTAATCTATTAATCGTATGTCAGTAAAGTACAAACTTGTTTTAAAAAAAGACCTGACCAAAGGTGCGGCAGCCGATGCCAAGCGGTATTATGCCTCGGCCAATGTCACTGGTATGATGGATTTCGACACGATCTGCGATGTGGTGGCAGACCGTTCAACAGCCAGCGACGGTGACGTGGCTCTCGTCTTGTTGGGACTGATCCGTTGCATGCAGGAAGCGTTGTTGCGTGGCGAAGTGGTCCAATTGGGTGCATTGGGCAACTTCCGGCTCTCACTCGGAAGCTCCGGAGTGGTAAATGCGGATGATTTTCACGCATCATTGATCAGGAAGCCGCGAATAATCTATTCTCCGGGAGTTAAGCTGCGCGAAATGATCGCCAAAGTGAGTATTGAACGTATTGGACAAGAGACAGATAAGTCCAATGCAGGTGGTGAAGATGACAGACCCGGAGAATTATGAAACCAGCGCAAATCAACTTCGTAAAAGAATGCCTACCGGCAGCTGTGTCGGCAGGAGCCGCCTTCAATCTGAATCCGCTGGTCATTCTGGCACAGGCGGCGTTTGAAAGCGGCTGGGGAACGAGCAATCTGGCAAAGGAGTGCCGAAACTATTTCGGACTGACCGCCTATGGATGCAGCAACGCTTATTGGCATGGCGGGAAAACTACCGTAAAGGCATCCTCCTATCCATTGAATTTCCGACGCTACGACACACGATAGAATTCCTTCCTCGATTTCGCCCGCTTGATACGGAACAATTATCGCTCCGCTTGGCAGGTAAGCAACAACCCGCAGGCCTATGCAAAGGAGATCGCCTACAGTCCTTACATCAGCGAACTGAACGGCGATAATCGGGAAACGTACCGGCACAGTATCATCCAGATCACACAAACGATACAGGCGGTGATGGCGTTAATCGGAGAATAACGGTTCAACCGTATGCCATACCAAACAACCACCCCGTAGGGAGGGGTCAAAACGATCCTGTTCCCGCGCTTGACGCGGGATCGCATCAAAACCGACGCTACAAAAATCTGATTGATAAGGTCTGTCTTTTTGCGACCCCGCATCAAGTGCAATGTATTATAAACTCTAAACGACTATCCATCATGAAGAAGATCAGAAAGGTTCTTGAATTTATCTTGGCTTTGTTGAATTTTTTGTTCCACTTTAAACCTGTACCGGATGAAACACCTCCCATCAGCCCTGAAAGTTTTCCTCTCCCTGATTATCAAGATCTTGAGAAGAGGAATGAACCTCTATTTGAGACTGTCTGTTAGGGTCAGGCTCTGGTAAAACGCAAAAAGCCCGTCTGCGAAAGGCAGACAGGCTTTTTTTATTTGTTTGTTGAATAAGCCGGAATTTATTCAGCAGCTTTTTCTTCTGCAACCGGTGCTTCTGCAACAGGAGCTTCTGTTTCAGCAGCAGCTGTAGACTTTTTACGAGAACGTCTTGTCTTAGTCGCTTTCTTAGCTGTAGCTGTCTTCAACATGTTTTCGTTGTAATCAACCAGTTCAATGAAGCACATGGCTGCGTTATCACCCAGACGGTTACCAGTCTTCAGGATACGAGTGTAACCACCCGGACGGTCACCGATCTTCTGAGATACTTCCTTGAACAATTCTGTTACAGCATATTTGTCTTGCAAATTGCTGAATACCACACGTCTTGAGTGAGTTGTATCCTCTTTAGACTTAGTGATAAGCGGTTCTACGAACTTACGGAGCGCTTTAGCTTTAGCAACAGTCGTAAAGATTCTCTTATGCTTGATAAGAGAACATGCCATGTTTGAAAGCATTGCGTTACGGTGAGTGTTCGTACGACCTAAATGATTTATTTTCTTATTGTGTCTCATCGCTATACTTACTCTTTATCTAATTTATATTTAGTGATATCCATACCGAATGAAAGGTTCAGACTCTCAAGCAGTTCATCAAGTTCTGTAAGTGACTTCTTACCGAAGTTACGGAATTTCAACAGGTCATTCTTGTTGAATTTAACCAGTTCACCTAATGTTTCAACATCTGCGGCCTTCAAGCAATTCAATGCGCGAACGGAAAGATCCATATCCGAGAGCTTGCTCTTCAGCAACTGACGCATGTGAAGCACTTCTTCATCGAATTCCTCATTACCGTCAGTGTCAACTGTCTCGATAGCAATCTTTTCATCTGAGAACAACATGAAATGGTGAATCAGAATCTTAGCTGCTTCTTTTAACGCTTCCTTCGGATGAATAGAACCATCAGTGGCTATTTCAAGAACCAACTTTTCGTAGTCCGTCTTTTGCTCAACACGGAAGTTCTCGATCGAATACTTAACGTTGCGAATAGGTGTGTAAATAGAGTCGATTGCAATCACGTGCATGTCTGCATTCGGATCTCTGTTTTCATCAGCGGGAACATATCCGCGACCTTTGTTAATCGTCAGCTCGATCTGGAAACCTGCGTTCGGATCCAAACGACAAATAACCAACTCAGGATTCAATACCTCGAATCCGGTCAGCTGTTTACCAATATCACCGGCTTTGAACACTTCCGAACCCGAAACAGTAATACTTACTTTTTCATTCTCTATGTCGTCTACAATATGCTTGAACCGTACTTGTTTCAGATTCAAGATAATGTTTGTCACATCCTCGATAACACCGGGGATTGTACCAAATTCATGGTCAACCCCTTCGATTTTAATGGATGTAATAGCAAAACCTTCAAGTGACGACAGGAGAATACGGCGCAGAGCATTACCTATAGTAATACCATAGCCGGGTTCCAACGGACGAAATTCAAACTTTCCGAAGAAATTGTCCGCTTCCAACATTAATACTTTATCGGGTTTTTGAAATGCTAATATCGCCATGGAAATCAATTATTATTTAGAATACAATTCTACGATCAACTGCTCTTTAATGTTTTCAGGAATGTCAGCTCTTTCCGGCAGATGCAGTAATTTTCCGCTTAAAGAAGACTGATCCCATTCGATCCAAGGATACTTGCTGTGGTTGAATCCTGACAGTGCGTCGGCAATCACTTCAAGAGATTTGGATTTTTCTCTAACACCAATAACCTGACCGGCTTTTACAGAGTAAGAAGGAATATTTACAACCTTACCGTCTACTGTAATGTGACGATGAGAAACCAACTGACGGGCAGCAGCACGCGTCGGGGCAATACCCAAACGGAATACTACGTTATCCAAACGGCTTTCCAGTAACTGCAACAGCACTTCACCGGTAATACCTTTTGAACGTGATGCCTTTTCAAACAGGTTTCTAAACTGTTTTTCCAATACACCGTAAGTGTATTTAGCTTTTTGCTTCTCACGAAGCTGGATTCCGTACTCGGAAGTTTTTCTCTTGCGGGCATTTCCGTGCTGTCCGGGAGGATAGTTCTTTTTTGAAAGAACTTTATCCGGTCCGAATATTGCCTCACCAAACTTACGGGCAATTCTTGTTTTAGGTCCAGTATATCTTGCCATTTTTTTATTGTTTTAATGTTCTGTTCTGAATCTGGAACCGTGCAGCCGCGACTACAGAGAGGATAAGGTCTTTGTGTAATCTATTCACAATTCCGGATTCAATGTTCAAGAAACTATAGTTAATTATACTCTTCTCTTTTTCGGAGGACGACAACCATTGTGAGGAAGCGGAGTAACATCTACGATTTCCGTTACTTCAATACCTGCACCGTGGATAGTTCTGATAGCAGACTCACGTCCGTTACCCGGTCCCTTTACGAATACTTTTACTTTTCTCAAACCAAGATCGTAAGCTACTTTTGCACAATCCTGAGCTGCCATCTGGGCTGCATACGGAGTGTTCTTTTTAGAACTTCTGAATCCCATTTTACCAGCAGAAGACCAACTGATTACCTGACCTTCGCTATTAGCAAGAGATACAATAATGTTGTTAAAAGAAGAATGAATATGAGCTTGACCGTAAGCGTCAACTTTTACGTTTCTCTTCTTTGCTGCGACTGTTTTCTTTGCCATATTAACTCTTATTATTTAGTAGCTTTTTTCTTATTTGCAACAGTTTTCTTCTTACCCTTACGAGTACGAGCATTGTTCTTTGTGCTCTGGCCTCTCAAAGGCAAACCAATACGGTGACGAACACCCCTGTAACATCCGATATCCATCAGACGCTTGATGTTCAGCTGAACTTCTGAACGAAGGTCACCTTCCACCTTATATTCAGCGCCAATGACTTCACGTACTTTTGCAGCTTGATCGTCTGTCCAGTCTTTTACTTTGATATCACGATCGATCCCTGCTTTGTCTAAAATGGATTTTGAAGCGCTACGACCAATACCATAAATATAGGTCAAGGCAATTTCTCCTCTTTTATTTTGTGGCAAGTCTACACCAACTATTCTTATAGCCATATTACTTACTTAGATTATTTTGCAAAAATAATAAATTATCCTTGACGTTGTTTATACTTAGGATTTTTCTTGTTAATTACGTATAAGCGTCCCTTTCTTCTAACGATTTTGCATTCGGGAGTACGCTTCTTCAAAGATGCTCTTACTTTCATATCTTGTTGTTTTTTTTATTTATATCTAAAAGCAATTCTACCTTTCGATAGATCATACGGAGACATCTCAACTCTTACTTTATCACCGGGAAGGATCTTTATGTAGTGCATGCGCATCTTCCCTGAGATATGAGCAGTGATTTCATGTCCGTTCTCTAATTCTACACGAAACATTGCGTTCGACAATGCTTCTACTATAACTCCATCTTGTTCAATTGCTGACTGTTTAGCCATATAAAATTAAATCAAATTAAATTGCATTATTACCTAAAACTTCTTCTAAAAACTCGAATGAAGACAAGATCTGGGGACCTTCGGGACGGATTGCGATACAATGCTCGAAATGAGCCGAACACTTTCTATCTTTCGTACGGACCGTCCAACCATCTTTCTCAAAAGCGACATTCTTACTTCCCATATTAATCATCGGCTCAATGCAGATGCACATACCGCTGCGCAACAAGGGGCCGCAACCAGGACGCCCGTAATTGGGGACTTCAGGTTCTTCGTGCATCTTCCGTCCGATACCGTGACCGACTAGTTCCCTGACAACAGAGTAACCTTTCGATTCACAATAAAACTGTATGGCATGGCTGATATCTCCGAGGCGTTTGCCTTCAATGGCATGCTGAATTCCCAAGTAAAGTGATTCCTTTGTTGTCTTCAACAAGGCTTTCACTTTGGGATCGACTTCGCCCACACAAAACGTATAGGCTGAGTCACCGACAAAACCATTCAAAACCGTACCGCAGTCGACAGATATAACATCCCCTTCTTTCAGTATTGTCTTCAAAGAAGGAATACCGTGTACAACCTGTTCATTCACGGAAGCACATATGGAATTTGGGAAACCTCCGTATCCTAAAAATGCCGGAACCGCACCATTATCTCTAATGAATTCCTCGGCAATCTTATCAAGCTGAAGCGTATTGACACCGGGAGCGATATGTTTGGCCAATTCGCCAAGCGTCTTACCCACCAGTTGATTCGCCGCACGCATCAACTCAATTTCTTCATCTGTTTTTAAATAGATCATTCTAATTAATAAGCACCAACTGCGCCTGAGCGACCTTTAATTCTTCCTGACTTCAACAAACCGTCATAATGACGCATCAGCAAATGACTTTCTACTTGCTGCAGTGTGTCCAACACCACACCAACCAGGATCAACAAAGATGTTCCGCCAAAGAACTGCGAGAACTCCATACTTACACCGGCAATCCGGGCAAAAGCAGGCATGATAGCCACTACTGCAAGGAAAAATGCTCCCGGCAAAGTAATACGGTCCATGATGGTATCCAAATAATCTTTGGTACTCTTTCCAGGCTTAACACCCGGAATGAACCCGTTGTTTCTCTTCAAATCATCCGACATCTGAGTCGGATTGATCGTGATAGCTGTATAGAAATATGTAAACAAGATAATCAGTACAGCAAATACGAAGTTGTACCAAAATCCGGTATTGTCCATAAACGCAGCTACGAAACCAGACTGTTCGCCTGTGCTTGAGAAACCGACGATTGAAATAGGAATAAACATGATTGCCTGAGCAAAGATGATAGGCATCACGTTTGCAGCATTCACCTTAAGAGGAATGTACTGGCGCGCACCACCATATTGTTTATTTCCGATGATCCGTTTTGCATACTGTACGGGCACTTTACGAGTACCTTGTACTAACAGGATCGCACCTGCGATAACCAGCAAAAGGAACAACATTTCAAACAAGAACATAACCAGACCACCGGTTTTCTCACTCGTCCGGGAAACAAATTCCTGAAACAACGAATGCGGCAGACGGGCTATAATACCAACTAAAATGATAAATGAAATACCATTTCCAACACCTTTATCTGTAATTCTTTCACCAAGCCATAAGATAAACATACTTCCAGCAGCTAAAATAACTGTAGAAGAAATTGTAAACCATATACCTGCAGGCAGAGCTGCTCCGGCGGCTTTCAGTTGTACACTTAAGTTAACAAGATAAGTAGGTCCCTGGAACAGAAGGATAGCCACTGTCAGATAACGAGTCCACTGGTTGATCTTACGACGACCACTCTCTCCCTCTCTCTGCAATTTCTGGAAAGAAGGAACTGCAATTGCCATCAACTGCATTACAATGGAAGCGGAGATATACGGCATAATCCCTAATGCAAAAATAGAAGCATTAGAGAAAGCACCACCAGAGAACATGTCTAACAACGCCAGCAATCCGCCTCTTGTCTGTTCCTGCAAAGCGGTCAACGCTTTAGGATCAATACCCGGAAGAACGACGTACGTACCAAAACGGTATATAGCCACCAATAAAAGAGTGGTGAGGATCCGATTTCTCAGATCCTCAATCTTCCAGATATTTTTTATTGTTTCAACTGCTCTCATAACTTAGAGTTTAACAACAGTTCCACCTACTGCCTGGATGGCAGCTTCAGCACTCTTGGAGAAAGCGTGAGCTTCCACTTCAAGTTTAGCTGTCAAGTTGCCTTTAGCAAGAATCTTAACCAACTGGGAAGAGGAAATGAAACCTGCTTCAATCAGTTCGTTGATGCCAATCTTAGAGAGCTGCTGAGCTTCAGCCATGCCCTGTAATGTAGAAAGATTGATAGCTTTGTATTCAACGCGGTTAATATTCTTGAAACCAAATTTAGGTAAACGTCTCTGTATAGGCATCTGACCACCTTCGAAACCAATTTTCTGCTTGTAACCGGATCTTGATTTCGCACCTTTATGACCTCTTGTTGAAGTTCCTCCTAATCCTGAACCCGGACCACGGCCGATTCTTTTTCTGGTCTTGGTAGATCCTTCAGCAGGTTTTAAATTTGATAAATTCATATCGTATAATTTATTTTTCAACCGTTATTACTTTACTACTGAAACCAAATGTTTCACTTTCTCAACCATACCCAGAATAGCCGGAGTAGCTTCATGTTCTACTACCTGGTTCATTTTCATCAGACCCAGCGCGTCAAGAGTTCTCTTTTGGTCTTTCGGGCATTTAATTCTACTTTTTGTCTGCTTAACTTTAATAGTTGCCATAACTTATTATCCTCCCTAATTAACCTTTGAATACTTTTTCAACTGCAACATTTCTGTTCTGGGCAACCATCAACGGGCTTCTTAACTCACTCAGTGCAGCGATAGTTGCCTTCACCAAGTTGTGAGGATTAGAAGAACCCTTTGACTTAGCCAAAACGTCTGTGATACCCACACTTTCCAATACAGCACGCATAGCACCACCTGCTTTAACACCAGTACCATGAGAAGCCGGTTTGATCAGTACCTGAGCGCCACCGAACTTAGCCAACTGTTCATGAGGAATAGTACCTTTGTGAACAGGAACTTTAATCAGATTTTTCTTTGCAGCTTCAACACCTTTTGCGATAGCTGTCGTTACTTCACCGGCTTTACCTAAGCCCCAACCAACGATACCGTCTTCGTTTCCTACTACGACAATAGCAGCAAAACTGAATGTACGTCCACCCTTGGTTACTTTAGTTACGCGGTTGATTGCAACCAAACGGTCCTTCAACTCTATGTCGTTGGTCGACTTAACTCTATTATTAACTCCTGCCATCTTCATTAAAATTTAAGGCCGCCGTTACGTGCAGCATCTGCTAATTCTTTAATTCTCCCGTGATACAGGTAACCGTTACGGTCGAAAACAACAGCCTGTACACCAGCTTCCTGGGCAACTTTGGCAATCTGTTCTCCAACCTTGGCAGCAATCTCTTTTTTCGGAGCTTTAACATCCATCTTCAAAGAAGATGCCGCAGCCAAAGTCTTACCTGTAGTATCATCTATAACCTGTGCATAGATCTGCTTATTGCTTCTAAACACAGTCAGGCGCGGACGTTCAGGAGTCCCTGAAATTTTACCGCGTACACCTGCTTTTATCTTTAATCTTCTTTCTTCCTTCGTTGTCATGATAATTTCAGTTTACGTAGATTACTTACCTGCTGATTTACCAGACTTTCTGCGAATTTCTTCACCCACGAACTTAATACCTTTACCTTTATACGGCTCCGGCATTCTGAATGAACGAATCTTAGCACAAATCTGTCCCAGTAATTGTTTATCAGCCGATTCAAGGATAATAAGAGGATTTTTATTTCTCTCTGCCTTTGTTTCAACTTTCACTTCCTTAGGCAACTGCATGTAGATGTTGTGAGTATAACCTAAAGAAAGATCTAACAGCTGACCTGTATTTGTCACACGGTAACCAACACCGACAAGTTCCAGTTCTTTTTTGTATCCTTCTGAACAACCGACCACCATATTGTTAATCAGCGAACGATACAAACCGTGCAGCGCACGATGGTTCTTTTCGTCTGTCGGACGTGTCAGATGAATGATTCCATCTTCCAAAGTCACATTAATATCAGGATTCACAGCCTGAGTCATCTCGCCTTTGGGACCTTTTACAGTCACTACATTATCCTTAATGGTAACCGTAACACCGGCCGGTACATGAATTGGTAATTTTCCTATTCTTGACATTCTTCTTTCCTCCTAATTAATAAACATAACATAATACTTCACCACCGATCTTCAGATCACGGGCTTCTTTGTCTGTCATCACACCTTTAGAAGTAGAAAGAACGGCAATACCTAAACCATTCAATACTCTTGGCATTTCCTTGTAACCAGTGTACTTACGCAAACCAGGGGTAGAAACTCTCTCAAGTTTCTTGATCGCATTTACTTTGTTTACCAGGTCATACTTCAAGGCAATCTTAATTGTACCCTGAGGACCATCTTCTACAAACTTAAAATTAAGAATGTAGCCCTTGTCGAAAAGGATCTTAGTGATCTCTTTCTTTAAATTTGACGCCGGCACTTCAACAACTCTGTGCTTCGCTTTGATCGCATTACGCAATCTTGTCAAATAATCTGCAATAGGATCTGTCATATATAAATGAATTAAATTGATCCGGCCACCCGGACAATATTTAAATTAAAAAAACTCTTACCAACTTGCTTTCTTTACACCCGGGATTAAACCATGAGATGCCATTTCACGCAGTTGAATACGAGAAATACCGAACTGGCGTACATAGCCTTTCGGACGACCTGTAATTTTGCAACGATTGTGCAAACGTACAGGAGAAGCATTTTTAGGTAAAGCCTGTAAAGCTTCGTAGTCTCCTGCTGCTTTTAATTCTGCTCTTTTAGCAGCATATTTTGCTACGAGCTTTGCTCTTTTCACCTCACGGGCTTTCATTGATTCCTTTGCCATAACTACTTAGTCTTTTTTTGCATTTTTAAAAGGCAATCCAAATTCTCTCAAGAGAGCATACCCTTCTTCGTCTGTTTTCGCAGAGGTCACAAAGGTAATATTCATTCCCAATATTTTGGTAATATTATCGATATTTATTTCAGGGAAAATAATTTGTTCCTGAATTCCGAGGGTATAATTACCTCTTCCGTCCAACTTACTTTCGATCCCCTTAAAGTCACGAATACGAGGAAGAGCCACGCGAACGAGTCTTTCCAGAAATTCATACATCTGTTCACGACGTAATGTTACCATTACACCAATTGGCATTTTCTTACGCAACTTGAAGTTTGAGATATCCTTCTTTGAAACCGTCGCAACAGCCTTCTGACCTGTAATTGCAGACAATTCGCTGATGGCAATATCGATAATCTTCTTATCTGCAGCAGCCATACCCAAACCTTGATTGATAACAATCTTCTTCAGTACGGGAACCTGCATTACAGTTTTATAACCGAACTCTTTCGTCAAAGCAGGAACAATTCTGTCCTGATATTCTTTCTTAAGACTGGCAGTATTGCTCATTACTTAATTTCCTCCCCTGATTTTTTAGAATAACGCACTAAAGCACCTTTTTCGTCTAATTTACGACCGATACGTGTCGGCTTACCGGATTTCGGATCAACAACGTTCAGGTTAGAAATATGAATAGGAGCTTCTTTCTTTTCAATACCTCCTTGAGGATTCTTTGCATTAGGCTTGGTATGCTTTGATACCATATTAATACCTTCTACAATGGCACGGTTGTCTTTTACAAGAACTTCTAAAACACGACCTGTCTTACCTTTGTCTTCGCCGGCATTAACAAAAACTATATCGCCTTTTTTGATATGTAATTTGCTCATTACTTTAAGTTTTACAAAATTAAAGCACTTCTGGTGCAAGTGAAACAATTTTCATGTTTGTTGCACGAAGTTCTCTGGCAACCGGACCAAAGATACGGCTTCCACGAATATCACCACCGGCATTCAACAATACGCAAGCGTTATCATCAAAACGGATGTATGAACCATCCGGGCGGCGAATCTCTTTTTTAGTGCGAACAATGATAGCCTTAGAAACAGCACCCTTCTTCACATCACTCGACGGGATTACACTCTTGATTGCTACTACAATTACATCCCCAACAGTGGCGTAACGTTTTCTTGTACCGCCCAAAACACGGATACACAACGCTTCTTTTGCTCCACTGTTATCTGCTACTACTAGTCTTGATTCTTGCTGTATCATGTTACTTAGCCCTTTCGATTATTTGAACTAATCTCCATCTTTTTGTTTTGCTCAAAGGACGAGTTTCCATAATTTTTACAGTATCACCGATACCGCATTCATTCTTTTCGTCATGAGCATGATATTTCTTCGTCTTATTAACGAACTTTCCATAAATGGGGTGTTTTTCCTTCCATTTAATAGCAACCGTGATGCTCTTATCCATCTTGTTGCTGGTAACCACGCCCGTTCTTTCTTTTCTTAAATTTCTAGTTTCCATCAGGCTCAATTTTTGTTGTTAAGTTCTCTCTGGCGCAATTCTGTTTTCATGCGCGCAATCATCCTGCGTTGTTGTTTAATCTGAGCAGGGTTTTCACTCGGAGAAATGCTGTGGTTGATCACTTTCTGATCGTAAGCAGCCACTTCAGCATCAATTCTTTCTACTAACTCCTTCGTGCTCAATTCTCTAATTTCTGCAATCTTCATAACAAATTACGCATTTTGATTAGCCATATCATAATCACGTCTCACAACAAACTTTGTTGTTACCGGAAGCTTTTGTGCAGCCAAGCGCAAAGCTTCCTTAGCAATATCAAAAGGAACCCCTTCGATTTCGAAAATCAAACGACCTGGAGTAACAGGCGCAACAAATCCTTCAGGATTACCTTTACCTTTACCCATACGTACCTCAGCAGGCTTCTTTGTGATTGGTTTGTCCGGGAATATACGAACCCACACCTGACCTTGACGTTGCATATAACGAGTTACCGCGATACGAGCAGCTTCGATCTGACGACCGGTAATCCATTTATTTTCTAACGCTTTTATACCAAACGAACCGAATGCCAGCTGGTTGCCACGCTGAGCTTCGCCCTTCATGCGACCTTTCTGCTGTCTTCTGAACTTGGTTTTCTTTGGTTGTAACATTTCTTCTTAAATTCTAACGTTTAACGATTAGCTTTCTTTCTCTTGAAGTTCTTATCTCTGCTGCCGCCGGCATTTTCATTTCTGCGACCTGAATCTTTAGATGCAGCGAATGAAGGAGCAAGATCTCTCTTACCATAAACTTCACCACGGCAGATCCAAACCTTAACGCCGATCAAACCAACCTTCGTCAACGCTTCAGCCAAAGCATAATCTATATCTGCTCTGAATGTGTGTAACGGAGTTCTTCCTTCTTTATACATTTCTGAACGAGCCATTTCAGCACCGTTCAAACGACCAGAGACTTGCACTTTAATACCTTCGGCCCCCATTCTCATGGTAGAAGCGATAGCCATCTTGATAGCACGACGGTAAGCAATTTTTCCTTCAAGCTGACGAGCAATATTGTTTGCAACGATAACAGCGTCCAATTCGGGTCTTTTTACCTCAAAGATGTTGATCTGAACTTCTTTGTCGGTAATTTTCTTCAACTCTTCTTTCAACTTATCAACTTCCTGACCACCTTTACCGATGATGATGCCCGGACGTGATGTGCAAACTGTGATTGTAATCAACTTCAGCGTACGTTCAATAACGACGCGAGATACACTAGCCTTAGCAAGACGAGCATTCAGATATTTACGGATTTTGCTATCTTCCAGCAAAGTGTCTCCGTATTTTTTGCCGCCATACCAATTGGAATCCCAACCGCGGATGATTCCCAAACGATTACTAACCGGATTAACTTTTTGTCCCATCTACAAATTAATTTTGACTATCGTTTTTACTAAGTGTATCAACAAACAGAGTTACATGGTTCGAACGTTTACGAATTCTGTATCCTCTTCCCTGAGGAGCCGGACGCATTCTCTTCAATGTAGTAGCGCAATCTACGCTGATTGAAGATACGCACAACTCTCCAGCTTCTGCTTTACGTTCATTTTTCTGTTCCCAATTGGCAATAGCTGAACGAAGCAATTTTTCTACTCTTGCTGCAGCTTCCTTGTTAGAAAACTTCAAAACACCAAGTGCACGGAATACTTCCATTCCACGGATCATGTCTACAACGAGACGCATCTTGCGGGGAGAAGTCGGCACATTCCGCAACTTTGCGAAGTACATGGTCTTCTGAGCTTCTTTTCTTGCTTCAGCTGATATTCTTTTTCTAGCACCCATTTTATTGATTCTTTTTATTTTCAGATTCCTGAATCCCTGTTACTACCGATTATTTTTTCTTGTTACCGGCGTGACCACGGAACGTACGAGTAGGAGAAAACTCTCCCAGTTTATGACCTACCATGTTCTCGGTTACAAAAACAGGAATAAATTTATTTCCATTGTGAACTGCAATAGTATGACCTACAAAGTCAGGCGAAATCATTGAAGCTCTTGCCCATGTCTTAACGACCGCCTTCTTTCCTGACTCATTCATTGCCAAGACTTTCTTTTCAAGCTTTACATTAATATACGGGCCTTTTTTTAGCGAACGACTCATAGTTTACTTAATTAATCAGATTATTTCTTTCTTCTTTCAATAATATATTTTGAAGAATGCTTCTTCGGAGCTCTTGTCTTCAAGCCCTTAGCATATAAGCCATTACGAGATCTAGGATGACCTCCGGAAGCACGACCTTCACCACCACCCATCGGGTGATCAACCGGGTTCATTACAACACCACGGTTGTGAGGACGACGACCTAACCATCTAGAACGACCGGCTTTACCTGATTTTTCAAGACCATGGTCTGAATTACCTACACTACCAACTGTAGCCTTACAAGCAGCAAGAATCTTTCTGGTTTCGCCAGAAGGCATCTTAATAATTGCATAATCGCCTTCTTTCGAAGTCAACTGAGCAAAAGCACCGGCAGAACGTACTAACTTAGCACCCTGTCCCGGACGAAGCTCAATGTTGTGAATAATAGTACCAACGGGAATATTTGCCATCGGCAAAGTATTACCAACCTCAGGAGCGGCTTCGCTACCTGAAACCACTGTTTGGCCAACTTCCAATCCGTTCGGAGCGATGATATAGCTCTTTGCCCCGTCTGCGTAATACAACAGTGCGATACGAGATGTACGGTTAGGATCATACTCGATAGACTTGACTGTTGCAGGAATGCCATCTTTGTTTCTCTTGAAATCGATAAATCTGTACTTCTGTTTGTGACCGCCACCAAGATAACGCATTGTCATCTTACCAGTGTTATTACGACCACCTGTACTCTTCTTACCTACTACAAGAGACTTTTCTGGTGTACTTGCAGTGATTTTATCAAATGCACCAATAACTTTGTGTCTCTGCCCCGGTGTTGTGGGCTTTAATTTACGTATTCCCATTTCTTTTTTTAGATATTACTAAAGAAATCAATTGTTTCTCCTTCTTTCAACGTTACGATAGCCTTCTTAAAAGCTGATTGTTTGCCATTGATAATACCTGATTTGGTATAGCGGCTTTTCTTCTTGCCTGAGTAGTTGATGGTGTTAACATCAACTACTGTAACATTATACATGTCTTCAATGGCTTTTTTAATCTCTAACTTGTTGGCATCAGGAGAAACACGAAAACCATAGCGATTATCCATTTTTTCTGTAATCGCTGTTTGCTTCTCAGTTACTATAGGTTTAATAATAATTCCCATTTTTCTACTCCTTATGCGTTAAACAGTTTTTCAATAACAGCTACAGAACTTTCTGTCAATACCAAATTAACAGCGTTTAACACGCCATATGTGTTTAACTCTGAAGCCGTTATAACATTTGCCTTCTCTAAATTTCTGGCCGACAAATATACGAAATTATTTTTCTCAGATAAAACCAAAAGTAACTTTCCATCAGCCACTTTTAGATTCTTAGCAATTGTTACAAATTCTTTAGTCTTAGGAGCTTCCAAAGTGAAATCTTCTACTACTACAATTGCGTTATTCTTTGCCTTATAAGTCAAGGCAGACTTACGGGCCAAACCTTTAACTTTCTTGTTCAATTTAAACTCATAATCTCTCGGTTTCGGACCGAATACACGACCCCCACCTACCAATACCGGAGAGTTAATGTCGCCACGACGAGCACCACCACCACCTTTCTGGCGGATCAATTTACGAGTACTACCAGAAACTTCACTTCTTTCCTTTGATTTATGAGTTCCCTGACGCTGATTAGCCAAATACTGTTTTACATCCAAGTAAATAGCATGATCATTGGGTTCAATGCCAAAGATAGCATCGTTCAATGTTACCTTTCTTCCGGTATCTTCACCTTTAATATTTAATACGCTCAGTTCCATTACTTTTCAATTAATAAGATTGAACCTTTTGCTCCTGGAACAGATCCTTTTACTAATAAAAGATTGTGTTCCGGCATCACCTTGATCACTTGCAGGTTCTGAACAGTTACACGTTCATTACCCATTTGGCCGGCCATACGCATACCTTTGAATACCTTTGCAGGGTAAGAACAGGCACCGATACCACCGGGAGCGCGCAAACGGTTATGCTGACCGTGAGTAGTCTGACCTACACCACCGAAACCATGACGTTTTACTACACCCTGGAAACCTTTACCTTTTGATGTACCTACTACATCAACGAAACCTGCATCCTCCAAATAATCTACGGTGATTACATCACCGAGCTTATATTCGGTTTCAAAATTTTTGAACTCGGCCAAGTATCTCTTGGGAGTCACACCTGCCTTTTTGAAGTGGCCCATTTCTGGCTGTGTTGTGTGTTTCTCTTTTTTTTCTTCGAAACCTAACTGTACAGCTTCATAGCCATCTTTTTCCAAGGTCTTAATCTGTGTAACTACACAAGGACCTACTTCGATAACAGTGCATGGAAGATTTTTTCCCTCGGCACTGAAAACGGATGTCATTCCGATTTTTTTTCCTAATAATCCTGGCATTTCACTAATTTGTTAATAAACTTACACTTTAATTTCTACTTCAACACCACTGGGCAATTCCAGTTTCATCAATGCATCAACCGTTTTTGCAGTTGAGCTGTAGATGTCGATTAGTCTCTTGTAAGAAGAGAGTTCGAACTGCTCACGAGACTTTTTGTTAACGAAAGTCGAGCGGTTCACAGTAAAGATACGCTTGTGCGTAGGCAGAGGTATCGGGCCGCTAACAACTGCACCGGTAGCCTTAACCGTCTTTACAATCTTCTCGGCAGACTTGTCTACCAGAGAATAATCGTAAGACTTTAATTTAATTCTGATCTTTTGGCTCATATCTGTATATATGTTTCTAAATTATTTGATCAAATCAGCACGACCCTGTACTTCTGTCAATACCTGCTTAGCGATAGAAGAAGATACTTGAGCATAGTGCGAGAACTGCATTGAAGAAGTTGCACGACCTGAAGTGATAGTACGCAAAGCTGTTACATAGCCGAATGTTTCAGCCAAAGGAACTTTTGCTTTTACAATACGAGCACCTGTACGACTTGTTTCCATACCTTCAACTTGTCCACGACGTTTGTTCAAGTCACCAATTACATCACCCATGCTTTCTTCCGGAGTAACAACTTCCATCTGCATAATCGGCTCCATCAAAGCAGGGCTTGCCTTTTCCGAAGCGTTCTTGAATGCCTGAATAGCACAAATTTCAAAAGACAACTGGTCAGAGTCAACCGGGTGGAATGAACCATCAATCAATGTTACTTTCAATTTATCCAATGGATAACCGGCAAGGATACCATTCTTCATTGCCTTTTCGAAACCTTTCTGAACAGAAGGGATAAATTCCTTCGGAATGTTACCACCCTTCACTTCATCAATGAACTGCAGAGAACCTTCGAAGTTTTCATCAGCCGGCTCGATACGAACGATGATATCAGCAAACTTACCACGACCACCAGACTGTTTCTTGTAAACTTCACGAAGTTCAACCGATTTAGTGATAGCTTCCTTGTAAGTAACCTGAGGTTTACCTTGATTACATTCTACCTTGAACTCACGACGCAGACGGTCAACGATGATATCCAAGTGAAGCTCACCCATACCACTAATTACAGTCTGACCTGTTTCTTCGTTAGTCTGTACACGGAACGTTGGATCTTCTTCGGCCAACTTAGCCAATCCCATACCTAACTTATCCAGGTCTTTCTGAGTCTTAGGCTCAACTGCGATACCGATAACCGGATCAGGGAAGTCCATTGATTCTAATGTGATCGGATGGTTTTCGTCACACAATGTATCACCTGTACGAATATCCTTAAAACCAACACCTGCACCAATATCACCACAACCGATAACCTCCATCGGATTCTGTTTGTTTGAGTGCATCTGGAACAGACGAGAAATACGTTCTTTTTTACCAGAGCGCGTGTTGTAAACGTAAGAACCAGCCGTTAAGGAACCAGCATATACACGGAAGAAGCACAGACGGCCTACATACGGGTCTGTAGCGATCTTAAACGCCAAAGCAGTCAACGGTTCTTCGAACAACGGTTTACGAGTAACAACCTTTTCAGGATCGCTAGGATCTGTACCTTCGATAGCCGGAGTATCTTCAGGAGAAGGCAGGAATGCACAGACTGCATCCAGCAACGTCTGAACCCCCTTGTTCTTGAAAGAAGAACCACAAGTCATCGGGTTGATCTGCATTGCCAAAGTACCCTTACGGATAGCAGCGTTGATTTCATCTTCTGTGATAGTTGAAGGATCATCGAAGTATTTTTCCATGATAGCATCATCGCATTCAGCCAAAGCTTCAAGCATCTTGTCACGCCATTCTTCAGCTTCGGCCTGTAACTCTGCAGGAATTTCTTCTACGCTATATTCAGCCCCCATTGATTCGTCGTGCCAGAAAATAGCTTTCATCTTAATCAAGTCTACCACACCCTTGAAAGTTTCTTCAGCACCGATAGGGATCTGGATAGGACACGGATGAGCCCCCAGAATTTCCTTCATCTGACGAATAACTTCGTAGTAGTTTGCACCAGAACGGTCCATCTTGTTTACATAACCGATACGAGGTACATTATATTTATCAGCCTGACGCCATACAGTTTCAGACTGCGGCTCCACACCACCTACAGCACAGAAAGTAGCAACAGCACCATCCAGTACACGAAGAGAACGCTCAACTTCTACTGTAAAGTCCACGTGTCCCGGAGTATCAATCAAGTTGATCTTATATTTGTTACCCAAATAGTTCCAGAAAGTAGTCGTTGCAGCAGATGTGATTGTAATACCGCGTTCCTGCTCCTGGGCCATCCAGTCCATCGTAGCAGTACCATCATGCGTTTCACCGATCTTATGGGTCAGACCGGTGTAAAACAAGATACGTTCAGAAGTAGTTGTTTTACCAGCATCGATGTGAGCCATGATACCGATGTTTCTTGTAAACATTAATTGTTTATCGTTTGCCATATTCTTTCTTAGCCTTTATAATTAAAATCTGAAGTGAGCGAATGCACGGTTAGCTTCGGCCATACGGTGCATATCTTCTTTTCTCTTGAATGCTCCGCCCTGGTTATTGAAAGCATCTACAATCTCTGCAGACAGCTTATCAGCCATAGTCTTACCACCACGTTTACGTGCGAAGATGATGAGGTTCTTCATTGAAATCGATTCTTTACGATCGGGACGAATTTCAGTAGGTACTTGGAAAGTAGCACCACCAACACGGCGAGATTTCACTTCGACTTGAGGAGTAATGTTGTCGAGTGCAGCTTTCCAAATTTCGAGAGCGGACTTTTCTTCGTTAGGCATTTTGGCCTTAACTGTTTCCAAAGCGGAATAGAAAATTTCGAAGGCAGTATTCTTCTTGCCATCATACATCAAATGGTTAACGAATCTCGTAACCTTAACATCACCGAAAACAGGATCCGGGAGGATCTGTCTTTTCTTTGGTTTTGCTTTTCTCATTTTGTTTTCAAAAATTTCGTTCTTGTTTCTTGGTTGCCTTTAATACGTCTTCAACGGTTCCGCTGAACCATTTACTCAACCTATAGCCTATCCAAATAACTCAAACCAGCTTTAATACTTAAATTTAAATTCTCAGTTTGAAGGGATGTAACTAATTACTTCTTCTTTCCTTTAGCTGCAGCTGCTGCCTGCCCCGGTTTCGGACGTTTAGCGCCGTATTTGGAACGTCTCTGAGTACGTCCGTTTACGCCTGCAGTATCCAAGGTTCCACGTACAATGTGATAACGTACACCAGGAAGGTCCTTAACACGACCACCACGAACCAACACGATTGAGTGTTCCTGCAGATTGTGTCCTTCTCCCGGGATGTAAGAGTTTACTTCTTTTCCATTTGTCAAACGAACTCTCGCTACTTTACGCATTGCAGAGTTAGGCTTCTTCGGAGTTGTAGTATAAACACGAACGCAAACGCCACGTCTCTGCGGACATGAATCCAATGCGGGTGATTTACCCTTTTCCACCAAAGTTTCCCTTCCTTTTCTAACTAATTGCTGAATTGTAGGCATTTCTTTTCTTTTTTAAACTTTGAATGTGTTATTATTATAATTATCTATTTCTTCAATTTTGAGCTGCAAAGGTACACATTCTTTTCGGACTATCAATAAGTTGCGCCTTCTTTTTCGCACACTTCGCGCTAAAACGCTGCAAAGGTACGCATTTGTTCCCGTTTCACAAGAGGCCGCTTTTATTCATTTATAAATAATTAACTATTATTTCTCTTACAAACTCCGTTAACCCAGAACAACCGACCTCTTTTATACGAAATCCAGTAGGTATCGGATAAAGAATCGATGCCCACTGGATTCACATTTGATGCTTATCGGATCAAAAACGAACGGCTATTAGAAGAGTATCGATCCCCCTTCAGTCGATTATTTGAAACGTTTCTCCAATTCCTCGTCCGTCAACTTCGAAATAATGGTTTTTCCATCAGGAGTAAGATTCGACTCTTGGCAGGAGAAAAGAGAAGCGAGCAAGTTGTCCATCTCTTCACCAGATAGGATCTTTCCCGGACGGATAGCAGCCGCTTTTGCCAGAGAAAGTGCCAACGAGTCACAGATCTCCTCATGTACTTCGCAACCGGTATCGATCACACGATCCACCATATTCCGAATCAAAGATACCGGATCAAGATTCTCCACACCGGCAGGAAGTCCATTGATAGCGTAGCTGTTATTTCCCAGGTTCGTCAGATCAAAACCGATAAAACGCATATCTTCGAGCAAGGTCGGCAAGACCGTAGCTTCGCTAGCGGTAAACTCGACAATCTCAGGGAAAAGGACTTGCTGGGAAGCACCTCGCTGCTGCCTGATGTTTGTAATGTACTGGTCGAACAGGATACGGACATGGGCACGGTGTTGATCGATCAAAGCCAAACCTGACTTCAAAGAAGTTATGATATATTTTCCTTTATACTGATAAGAAGGGTTGGACACATCGTTGAACAAACTGCCCGAAGTGTCCTGAACAGCCACTTCGTCAGCCTCAATAGTTGGCTCAGAAATATCCGGAGCCAAGAAAGATCCGGTTGATTCCGCCCCCTGTCGTATAGCGTTCCGGTCACCCTCGAAATCATTATAAAGCTTGGACCAGTCGAATTCCGGTTTCTTATAGGAAGAGGTTTCAAAAGGATTATACCCGGAATTCACCTGCACACGGGGAGCTTTATAAGGTGCCGCTTCCTTCACGGGATTATACACAGGAATATCGATAGCGTCTTCCACATCGAAATCAATAGTCGGGATCGCACTGGACTTGGCCAGCGCTTCACGAGTCGCGGCCATCAGGATTTGCCAGATCGGCTGTTCGTTTTCAAACTTGATCTCCGTCTTGGTCGGATGAATATTGACATCTATCGTTGCCGGATCAAGCGTAAAGTAGATAAAGTAGTTCGGCTGCTCACCTGCCGGGATCAGTTGTTCGTAAGCCTGCATGACCGCTTTGTGAAAATACGGATGCTTCATAAAACGTCCGTTTACAAAGAAATACTGCAAAGCCCCCCTCTTCTTTGCCGAATCAGGCCGTCCCACAAAGCCGGAGATCGTCACTAGCGAACTTTGCGCATCCACAGAAAGGAGCTTCTGGTTCAGCGTTTTTCCATATACATTAACAATACGTTGCCTCAAACCGGACTCAGGCAGGTTGAATATCTCCGTATCGTTATGGTAAAGAGACAAAGCGACCTGCGAATTGACCAAGGCAATCCGTTCGAACTCATTGATGATATTCCGGAACTCCGTCTCATTCGATTTCAGAAACTTTCGACGTGCCGGAACATTAAAGAAGAGGTTCTTCACTGAAAAAATACTTCCCTCGGTACAGGCATCCGGTTCGACACTCTCTAATTCTGAACCCGAAAATACAAGATGCGTCCCCAGTTCGGCTCCTTTCAGGCGGGTACGAAGCTCTACTTGTGAAACCGCCACTATCGAAGCAAGCGCCTCACCACGAAATCCCATCGTATGAAGAGAAAAAAGATCGTCTGCAGTAGAAATTTTCGAAGTTGCATGCCGTTCAAAAGCCATGCGGGCGTCAGTCTCAGACATACCTTTTCCATCATCGATCACTTGGACCAATGTACGACCGGCGTCCTTTATATTCACCTGAATGTGTCCGGCACCGGCATCCACCGCATTTTCTACCAACTCCTTTACGACAGAGGCTGGACGCTGGATAACCTCGCCCGCCGCTATCTGATTGGCAATACTGTCAGGAAGTAAATGAATTATATCACTCATTGCATAAACAAAAACCAGAACAAGGCAGCCAATACAGCAGCTGCAACCAACAGTCTCACATTCTTATAAGTACGACTCCGTCGGTCATCACCTCTATCGCGGCTTTTCTTCAAATGCGAAGTGCCTTCTATAAAGCTACCTTTGATCTCAGCCTTATAATCTTCTGCGCTTAACTGGTCTTCCATGCCAATCTCACGCTTCACCTTACGGATACGATCTTCCATCGCCTCCTTATGGGGATCCCAGTAAATCGGCTTATGAGTATATTGCCGAGGCTTCCGCACATTATAAAATGAGAATAATGCCATAGTCTTTTATTATTTGAAAAATTCTTTGCTAATGTACAAATTTATTGCTTCTCTTGGGTGATTCCGTCGCTTTTCTTTTCACTACCTCGTAAATGTCATCCCTATTCTTCGGACGCAGATAGTCAAACCAATAAAAATCTTTCAACATCTTTTGGTCGGGCTTCAGATCCGGAATCGGAGTCATGCTGCCGACCGGACTCGGCCAGATTTTCAATTTATCCAGTTTATTGTCTTTCACCCAGATCGTCAGGAACCCACTCTTGGTCTCATTCATCCCGACCTTCGCCCCATCCTTTTCCAATGGATAAAAAATAGACTCGGCATTTCCCGCCACATCGATCTGATGAACGGCTTGTCCCTCAAAATAGGCTTTCAGGTCGTTCCCCTTCAACTGGTTATAGTAACTCGAGTCGACATGCTGTGCCGCAAAAGCAAACTGGATCACATGGGCATATTCGATCGTACTATCATTCATATAAATCGCGATCGTATCGCCATACAGTTGATATTGTTCATTCCAGAGAACCGGTTCCGTATACATATATAATACAGAATCGCGCGTATTGAACTGCATGGAGTCACATACGCCTTGCATATCGGTCCGATAGAAACGTACGCCGTAATAGGCCTTGATCTCCCGATAAACGGAGTCGACCGTCACCATCTGCAACGTATCGGCATGCAAAAACAAGGTGTCACCTTGCGAATATTCAAGGAAGCGGGCACTGTCGGTTGCAAAAGCATATCCGGTCTGTTCATTATAATAACCATATTCGCCTTGCAGCGTCACATGCTGGGCCGTATCAATCAGGCTCATATTCCCATAGACCTCTCCCATACCCGTATCCCGATTATAGAAGATAGAGTCACCGATCAAGATTTTCTCACCCGATTCAACCTGGGACTGATCAAGCAAAAGGGATGCGTTGTTCACCGTATCATACCATCCTCTTGAAGTATGGATCGTGCCACTGTCCGAAACAATGACAGACGGCCCCAGGATGGTAGCTACCTTGGATTCTGTGTCATAATGCAAAGTATCGGAATACAATATGAAGTCAGGGTTCTCAACCTGCACGCTGTCATTGAACACCGCCAGCTTCGTCTCCGGAGAATATTGTCCGTAAAAAGAAGATAGTTGATTCAGAGAATCTACAATTAGCCCACCTTCAAAATAGTATCCGATATTCGGAATACGTTCATAATTGAGGCTATCCGTAAAGAGCGTCACCTGCCCGTTCTCCATCCGGACATTCTCTCGCAGATAAGCCACCTGCGTGTTTCCGTCATAAAAAAGATAATCTCCGTAGACGAACAAGGTGTCTCCCTGCTCCATCCGGACATTACTGAAAGCTTCGAGCGAATTGGTCTGTTCGAAAAAGTAAGCGCTGTCGCAATACATATATGAACTGTCATGCCGGAAACATACATCGCCGTTCAATATCTGCGCATCCGGCTTTACAGCCTTATCGAAAGATAGCGTATTGGAATGGATCAGGTATACCTTCGTCTTTTTGGGCGGGACAGTATCCGTCATAACCTGCAAACTATCGGCTGCCTTCAAGCTGTCCGGCGGGGCGACTGTCACATCTTGTGCGGTAATAACAGTAGTATCTGCATGCACAATACTATCTTGGGCCTGTGCAAAGGCACAGACCGCCAACACAAAAAACAGACCTGTGAAAATAAATTTATTTACAGTCCTCATTCTTTAATCCAGCCGGGATACTGGAAATCACAATTACGCCAGCCGTCGCTGATACGCACATATGTGCTTTTCTGCTTCTTAATGATCCAATCATGCAGCAGCTCTTCGCGTTTCCGAGATTCGACAATCGACTTCAAAGCCTGATAGTCATCCGATATATTTGCCTTATGCTGGTCCACTCTGGCTTTCAGTTTTACAATAGCAACAACTTCTTTCTGCTTATCGTTGATCATAGTGAAAGGTTTGGAGATATCTCCCACCTGCATCGTATAAACCATCTTACCGATTTCCTGTGGCAGTTCGGCCATCTCGAATTTCGGAGTGCTGTGGTTGTCACTTTCAAAGTTCTGGTTCACCATCAAACCTTTGTTATTTCTTGTATCCTTGTCAGCAGAGATAAAAGTTGCCGCTTCTTCAAATGTAAATTTCTTTGCTGTTAAGTCGTTATACAACGAATCCATACGTGTCATACACTCGTTCAACTCCTTGTCCGAAACTTTCGGCTTCAACAAGATATGGCGGCAGTTGATACGGTCGCCACGCTTTTCGATCAATTGGATAATATGATAGCCATATTCAGTCTGCACGATCTGGGAAATCTTTTTCGGATCCTTCAAGTTGAAAGCGACGTTAGCGAATTCGGGCAACAAACTTGTCTTACCCAAAAAACCCAGTTCACCGCCCCTTTTGGCAGATTCAGTATCTTCGGAATACAGACGAGCGACAGTCGAAAATTCTTTTTCACCCCGATTGATCTCATCCGTATACTGCCGAAGACGCGCCTTGATGGCATCTGTCTCTTCAAACGGGATCTTCGGTTCCATCGTGATAATCTGCACCTCGACAGTTGTCGGGATATTAGGCAGACTGTCTTTGGACAACTGGCTGTAATACTTACGGACTTCGGAGGGTGTCAACTTGATTTCACCGATCAGCTGGCGCTTCATCTGTTCCACAGTCTGTTGCTCCATGATCATTTCCTTACGTTCGTCCTTCAGTTGGGAAATCTTTTTACCGAAATATTCCTCCAGCTTTTCCTTAGATCCCATCTGGTTGATTGCGAAATTGATCCAACGATCCGTCTCCTGGATCACCTGGTTTTCACTCACTTCCACACTATCGATCTTCGCTTGGTTCAGAAACAGCTTCTGTATTGCCATCTGTTCGGGGAGCACGCAATAAGGGTCACCGTCAAAACGCTGTCCCTCGTTTTGCAGATATAAACGCTGGCTTTCGATGTCCGAACGCAAAATTGCATCATCTCCCACCACCCACACGATTTCATCGATCACATTATCCTGGGCATACACCACACAAGATAAACAGGCAAGAATGAATACTGTCAAAATCTTTTTCATCATGTACTTCTCTATAAGCTACCAATCACGGTTCCGTATAAAACTTGACGTCACCGCTCCTGACTGCATCATTATATAATTCTTCTTCAAATTTCTTCAAAAATTCCACCTTACGCCGATTTGTCAGCATCTCCACGATCTGCGCACTGGCATAGTCGTATGGCGCCACACTTCCCGCAGGCAGATATTCCTTAATATTCAACAGATAGCAATATGTACTATCCGAAACTTCGACAAACTTGTTTGCCCTCAAGAAGTCGTTCGCATTCGACACATGCACCGGAATATTGTCCATCACCTGATCAAAGTCCACCCATTTGTCGTAAAAGTAGTCATAAATACTGGCATTCTGTACACTATACTTCTCAATTTTTTCTAAAGAAGCCTCAGAAGTCGATCTATACCATCCCTTTACATCAACGAGGCCGGGGGCATCCACCGGGATCTTCAGAAAGAGACCTTTCACCAAAGCCTTGTCCAAGACAAATTTTTTCTGGTTTTCTTCGTAATAACTCAGCATATCGCTTTCCTGAAACTCGGAAGAAAGCCTTTCTTTTATCAACTGTTCCTGATACCGATAGCGGATCAGCGAATGACGATATTCCTCCACCAGCTTATCCACTTCCGCCTTATCTTCTCCCTCCAAGTTGCGCAAGGCCACATCGTAGACCAACGCATCTTTCACCCACTTCCTTTCCAAACTTTCGGCAAGCAACATACTGTCAGCCGAGGACAATCCGCGCGGGATCTGCTGTTTTATCTCCGAACGTCTCAAAGTCCGGTCCTTCACTTTTACCAACACATCCGCATCATCCACAGGCTGCGTTCCCTTACAAGAACACAGCAAAGATACGAATGCTATAAAAATGAAGCAATATCTCATATAACTTTCTCTTTATTATTTCTTTGTCATTTTACTCACTTTCTTCACCAGCTTCCAGTTTATCGTCACCGGGTATTTCCGGTTCAGCTGTTCGATCCACTCGGCTTCCGCCTTGGCTTGCTGGTCCATCGGCTTGTTCCAAACTTCCTTATTACTGATGTCGAACAGCAAGATGCCATCCCGATACTCTTTCATAAGAAGATCGAACTCAGGATGTTTTGTAGTCAGATTCTTACGTTCGGCAGTAGTTACGATATCTCGGATAAAAAGATCGTAAACCTCCTGCATGAAATCTCCCGCATACGATTTCGTAGAGAACGGACAGCGCTGGATATAATAAGCGAACTCACTCTGGGGAAAATCCGTGCCATTCAGATGAAACAAAGTCTTGTTCATGTCTTTCGCCTTCTCGTAGAAAGCAGGATCGGACGGAAAATAGTCGTTGCACAAAGCTTGTAGTTCGGCATAAGCCTCGGGATAGAAGCAATATCCATACTCTTTTTTCATTCGTTCATCAAACGCACCGTAATATTCGAAATTCCGTTCTCCCTGCGCCATCTGGCGAGACCAGGCCTTCTTCTTATCATCGAAAGAAGGAATACCTTTCTTCTCGATCAACTTTATAATGTGATAACCGAAACGTGTTTTCACCGGTCGGGACAATTCCCCCGGAGTGTTCAAAGCGAAAGCAGCCACTTCGAACGGCTCCACCATCTCGCCGACACCAAAAGCTGGCAACTCTCCTCCCCGCTTGGCTGAACCGGCATCAGACGAGTATTCTTTTGCCAACATGGCAAAGTCAGCTCCATCCTTCGCTTTCCGATAAACTTCTTCCGCACGAGCCAATGTTTCAGCCTCTCCAAACTTCACCGAATCTTTCTCAAACGGGATCAGAACATGCGCTACACGTACCAGCCCCGGATTTCGCTTGCGACTGTGTATTTTTATGATATGGAAGCCCATAGTCGTCCGAACCGGCAGAGAGACGGAACCGACGGGCAACGAATAAGCGACATTCTCAAAGGCTTTAACCGTCTGCATCGGCAGCAAACAGTGTACATATTCATAGCCGACATTTTCCTTATCGGCATCTTTCAGTTCTTTGCCGACAGCGGCAAAATCCTCTCCCGCTTGAATACGCTCATAGGCCTCGATCGCTTTCTGATATACAGGAACCGTATCTTTCGATAATGTACGTTGCGGCAAGCGGAACAGAATATGACTCAATTCCAGCACTTCTCCATACCGGTCATATACGGCACGTACAGCAGCTTCCTCTCCATCCTTATCCGACAGATAACTTGAAGTCAATTGAGCCCGATAGCTATCCAATTCATCTTTGAACGCTTTCGTCTTGTCCAGTCCCAAATCTTCCGCTTCCGCCACTTTCAGCTTGAAGTTCTTAAACAACTCCACGTATGCATTCACGGATTTACGGTCAGACAAATTAACTTCGCTATTCTTTTGTGCAATAAAAATAAATTCATCCAACGGGATCTGCTTTCCGGCTACCGTCATCACTACTGAATCGGCCGAAACTTGTGCATTTCCTGTCATACAAGCGAATACCAAAGATAATACAAGCAACTTCTTCATTAATCCTTCTTTTACCATATCACGATATCGTTTACAAAAATAACACTAATCTAACGGAGATGCAGCTTAAAAAGTACATTACCCCATTAAATTAGTGTTTTTTATAAATATAAGAACCGACATTCACTTTCAAAAGACAGGCGCCTTTTCATGAAACAGCTATTCCCACCTCTGCAAATCACTCGATTATTTTCTGCAAAAAACGGCTACAAAATAGGTAAAACCGGGAGGTTTTCATTGTCCGGCACGGTACTTTAGTTGCCGGACACCCCCATGTTGCTCCCTCTTACACCCGGATGTACCAGCTCTCTACACCCGGATGTTAAGGATGGTAACATGGGGGTGTTTACGGAATTATCTGCTTGCTTCTGCTAAAAAAAGAGAGGGCTTTTGTGGAATGAAGAACCGTATTTCGCCAATTTAATACCTGTTATATTCGTTTTTACATTTGTTTATTCGATTATTTTATATACTTTTTCAAAAGCAAAAGAAGGCAATACACTGGTTTTCAATTACATGATAAAAACACCCTGTATCAGAAGTGATAGAGGAGTGATAGAGAAAAACACCCTGTATCACTGCCTCTGACGCTTGAATATTAATAGCTACAACCTTCGCAGTGATAGAGTGATAGAGGATTTGCAGAAAACTTCGTATGCAAATCACAACCTTGGAAAATTTTGATGCGGTTGCCCTGAAAGTGGCAGGAATCAATAATACGTCATCAAACGTCAATCCGTCCATGACCACTCTGTCTGCAATAAATGACATAGAACTTATGCCTTAAAAATTATTGCACACAAACTTACAAAACAATTGACAATTAACAATGGACATTTTTGTCGCCCATTGTCAATTATCAATTGTCAATTATTTAATTTGCCATTTCCGACAGGAACTTAATGCGGACGAGGCGAATCTCTTCTTCCGTATAATCACCACCTAATTCCTCGATTGCATCTTCCAGATCGTCTGTTTCCGAATCCTTGAAGTATTCATAAATATCATCGATATGATCTTCGTCCATCACATCGTTCAAGAAGTAGTCGATATTGATACGGGTTCCTGAATAAACGATCGCTTCTATTTCGTCGAGTAGTTCGTTAAATTCCAATCCGTTCGTCATGGCTATTTCGTCTAACGCCACCTTACGGTCGATACGCTGGATGATCGAAACCTTCAATTTGGATTTATTGGCAACCGTACGAACCCGAAGATCTTCGGGACGTTCGATCTCGTTTTCTTCCACGTGACGCTTAATCAGCTCAATGAACTCCTTACCATATCTTTTTGCCTTACCGGCTCCGACACCCGGAATATTCTGCAATTCTTCCAACGTTACCGGATAAGTAGTGGCCATCGCTTCCAGAGACGGATCCTGGAAAATAACGAAAGGAGGCACTTCCAGACGCTTGGACAACTTCTTGCGTAAATCCTTCATCATCGAGAAAAGGGCAGGATCGACCGCACAGGCGGCTCCACCGCGTACGGGAACTTCTTCTTCCTCTTCATCGAATTCGTTGTCTTCTGTAATCTTGAAAGAGACAGGTTTCTTTATAAACTCTTTTCCTTTTTCTGTAATCTTCAACAGACCGTAGTTCTCGATGTCCTTGGCCAAATATCCGGCAATCAATGCTTGACGGATAACGGCATTCCATGTCTTCTCTTCCTCATCCGAACCGGAACCGAAAACCTCCAGTTCATTGTGCTTGTAAGATTGTATTTCGGAGGTCTCGTTGCCGACCAACATGTTGACAATATATTCTGCCTTGAATTTTTCCTTTAACGTACCAACCACTTCGAGTACGGCGCTTAATAATTCCTTTGCTTCCACTTTCTTTTTTGGGTTCAAACAATTATCACAATTTCCACAATTTTCTTCCAGGTATTCTTCACCGAAATAGTGCAACAAGACTTTCCGTCGACATACGGAAGTTTCGGCATAAGCAGCAGTCTCCAGAAGCAACTGCTTACCGATCTCCTGTTCCGCCACCGGTTTTCCCTGCATGAATTTTTCCAATTTCTGCAAGTCTTTATAGGCATAAAAAGCGATGCACTGGCCTTCACCGCCATCACGGCCGGCTCGTCCGGTTTCCTGGTAATATCCTTCGAGGCTTTTGGGAATATCATAATGGATGACATACCGTACGTCGGGTTTGTCGATCCCCATACCGAAAGCAATGGTCGCAACGATCACGTCTGCTTTTTCCATTAGGAACGCATCCTGATTGCTCGAACGCTGCTGCGAATCCATACCGGCATGATAAGGGAGCGCCTTGATACCGTTTGCTTTCAGAATATCGGCAAATTCTTCCACCTTCTTACGGCTCAAACAATAGATAATACCGGATTTTCCCTCGTTAGACTTAATATATTTGATGATCTCGCGGTCGATATTCGCCGTTTTCGGACGAATCTCATAATACAAATTAGAACGGTTGAAGGAGGATTTAAAGACAGAAGCGTCAATCATTCCCAAGTTTTTCTGAATATCGTGCTGCACTTTCGGAGTGGCTGTCGCCGTCAAAGCAATCAACGGACGCTTGCCGATTTCGTTTATGATCGGACGGATACGACGATATTCCGGACGGAAATCATGCCCCCATTCAGAAATACAATGTGCTTCGTCCACTGCATAAAACGAAATATTGACTTGGCGCAGAAACTCCACATTTTCATCTTTGGTCAATGACTCAGGAGCCACGTAGAGCAATTTCGTCCGGCCATTACGGATATCGTCTTTTACCTGGTCGATAGCCGATTTATTCAAGGAAGAGTTTATGAAATGGGCAACCCCGTCCTCTTCGCTGAAATTACGCATGGCATCCACTTGGTTCTTCATCAGGGCTATCAAAGGAGAAATCACTATGGCCGTCCCCTGCATCATAAGAGAAGGCAGTTGATAACACAAAGATTTTCCTCCTCCGGTCGGCATCAACACAAATGTGTCATTTCCTGCCAGTACATTTTCGATGATTGCTCTCTGATTTCCTTTAAAGGTATCAAAACCAAAATGTTTTTTGAGCTCTTCTGTCAAATTATCCTTCTTCGCCATACTATTCATAATTTTAAAAACCGCCGGTCAGGTCATCTGCAGACGGTTTACGTCCGATTTTTCAAACTTTTCCTTCGCATACTCCAACGTGACATGGAGTGTCTTTTCATTTGCAGACGGCATACTGTACATGGCATCCATCATCACAGCCTCCACAATGGAACGTAAGCCGCGTGCTCCCAACTTAAACTCAAGTGCCTTATCGACTATAAATTCGAACACGTCTTCGTCAAATGTCAGTTCAATATCATCCATCGCAAACAATTTGATATATTGCTTGATGATCGAGTTCTTCGGTTCCGTCAAGATATTACGAAGCGTACTCCTATCCAACGGGTTCAAATAGGTCAAGATAGGCAGACGTCCGATGATTTCCGGAATCAGGCCAAACGATTTCAAGTCGGTTGGTGTAATGTATTTCAGCAGATTGTTGCGATCCACCTGCGCCGTGTTTTCGTTTGCGGCGTATCCTACTACACGTGTATTCAAACGCTGGGCGATTTTCTTCTCTATTCCGTCGAAAGCGCCACCACATACAAACAGGATATTTTTCGTATCCACGGCAATCATTTTCTGCTCCGGATGCTTGCGCCCACCCTGCGGGGGTACGTTCACGATGGAACCTTCCAAGAGCTTCAGCAAGCCCTGCTGCACACCTTCACCGCTTACATCACGGGTAATGGAAGGATTATCGCTCTTACGAGCGATCTTATCTATTTCATCGATAAATACGATACCACGCTGTGCCGCTTCGACATCATAATCGGCAGCCTGCAACAGACGGGTCAAAATGCTTTCTATATCCTCCCCTACATAACCGGCTTCTGTCAAGACCGTCGCATCTACAATGGCAAACGGAACATGGAGCAATTTGGCGATCGTACGGGCAAGTAGCGTTTTACCTGTCCCCGTAGCACCCACCATAATAATATTCGATTTCTCGATCTCAACATCATCCGATGTTACTTTCTGGATCAAACGTTTGTAATGGTTATACACAGCAACCGACAGATAACGTTTAGCGTCGTCCTGACCTATCACATATTGGTCCAAAAAAGTCTTAATATCCTCAGGCTTAGGCAGATCTTTCTGGTTTAATCCAAAAGAACTCCCCTTGCCAGGCATTTGTTCTTTTACTATTTCGTACGCTTGCTGTGCACACTCATCGCAAATAGCACCGGAAATCCCGTTAATCAACATATTAACGTCCCGGCTACCGCGTCCGCAAAACGTACAGCTATCGCCTGTTTTGGCCATTCCGTATTTGTTTTTTAAAGAGAGTACGTTAAAAGCTCCTGTTCCCGCATTCGATACAAGGGACAAGGGACTTTTAACGCAGCCCCTTACATTAATATTATTTATTACGAACCAGAACCTTGTCGATCATACCGTAAGCCAAAGCTTCCTCTGCCGTCATCCAATAGTCACGGTCACTATCGTGTTCAACCTTTTCATAAGGTTGACCTGAATGAGTTGATATGATTGTGTAGAGTTCCTTCTTTACTTTCAGGATTTCACGAGCCGTGATCTCAATATCCGAAGCCTGTCCCTGCGCACCGCCTAACGGCTGGTGAATCATCACGCGGGAATGAGGCAAGGCCATACGCTTGCCTTTCGTTCCGGCGACCAGCAATACCGCAGCAAAAGAAGCTGCCATACCCGTACAGATAGTCGACACATCGCTACTGATAAACTGCATCGTGTCATAAATGCCATATCCTGCATAAACAGAGCCACCCGGAGAATTGATATAAATTGAAATATCCTTGCCCGGATCGCTTGAATCCAGATACAACAACTGTGCCTGGATTACATTTGCCGTATAATCGTCAACCTGTGTACCTAAAAAAATGATACGGTCCATCATCAACCGTGAAAAAACGTCCATCTGAGCAACGTTCAATTGACGCTCTTCGATAATCGTCGGAGATATGTAACTGCTGGTTATATTCATATAACTGTCCAGCGCATTACTGTTCATCCCTAAATGCTTCGTTGCATACTTTCTGAAATCTTCCATAATCTATAGTCTTATTGTGTTACCGAAAAGTCATAAAAAAAGGGATTCCTCTCTTACTTATCGGAATAACAAAGTTATAAATAAATTTCTGAAAGAAACAACTTATTTGCTGTCCGGTAAGATATTTTTTCGAGAGAAAGCCCTTTTTCCTATAAAAAGCTGCTGCTGCCGCTTTTTCAGGTAGTCTTATTCTTCAAAAAGTTTGTTGAATTCGTCGGCTGTCACCTCCTTGATATCCAGTTCGACTTGTTCTTTCAACCAGCCTGCCAGTTTTTCTTCAACCGCACGGTCAATGATATTCTGCAGCGTCTGCTTGTTTTTCAAAATGTCTTTAGCATAGTTAGCCAATACGTCTTCCGGTACGGAAAGCATTCCATACTGGGCGAACTGGGCTTTAGCTACACGTTTAGCGAAGCCTTCGATATCAGCATCTTCAACTTTCAATCCGTTTTCCTTCACCAGATTTTCTTTGATCAGCTGATATTTCAAGTCTTCTATGATCCGAGGATATTCTTCGTCGATCTTTTCTTTCGTGTTCTTTTCATTGGCAACCAGCAACCAACGCTTTAACAGGTCTTCGGCAAACGAAAGTTCACCGGCTTTCTGAACCAGCAGGTCACGGGCGTCGACCAAGAACTTGAAGTCGCTCTGCGGAGTGAACTGTTCAGCCAAAGCTTCGCGGATCTTGTTCTTGAATTCTTCTTCGCTGGTAACAACGCCTTCACCGAAGACTTTGTCGAACAATTCCTGGTTCAGCTCAGCATTCTTATGACGAGTCACCTCCGTGATTTCAAAGCTAAAATCGCCTGTGATACCACTGACGGCTTCCTTATTCACTTTCAAGAAAGAAGCGATTTCTGCTTCTGCACCTTCGTAGGCCTTATTCGGATTGAATACGATCACAGAGTTCTTCTTTGCACCGATGAATTTAGCTTTTTCAGCTTCATCCTTTATGTACATCGGCATCAAAACAGCCTCTTCAACAACGATACCGCCTTCTTTCGGAGAACCGTTTTCCAGTTCGGCTACCGTACCTTTCACCAAGTCTTTTTCTTCTACATCCTCAACCTGGTCGTACGTTCCGAAATTAGCCTGGTAAGCCTCGACTTGTTTGCCGATCATTTCGTCGTCGATATTCACCTGGTAATAAGGAACCTTGTCATTTTTGGACAATTCGATCTTGATTTCCGGAGCCAGCGCTACATCAAAACAAAATTCGAAGTCTTCCTGAGTATCGAAGTTGATTTCTTTCTGTTCAGTTTCGTTAGGCAGCGGTTCGCCCAAAATGTTCAGTTTGTTTTCACGGATATAGTTGTACAGGTTTTCAGAAACCAATTTGTTGATTTCTTCGACCAACACATGCTTGCCATACATTTTCTTTACCATACCCATTGGGACCATCCCTTTACGGAAACCCGGCATCTCTGCTTTCTGACGGAAGCTGCGAAGGCTCTTTTCAACCTTGTCTGCATAGTCAGCTTTCACTATTTCCAATTTCACAATGCCTTTTGTAGCATCAATGTTTTTAAGCGAAACGTTCATTCTGAATGATTTATTTAATTAATAGTCTTGTTCGAATTTTAGGGTGCAAAATTAGACTTAATCTTTTAATCTCGCAAATTGTTTGCTTAAATTGTTATAACCGAGATGAATTTAGGAGCAATATTATTTTTTTCAGGCTAAATTGTTGTTTATCTAAAATAAATATATTCCTTTGCGATGTGAAAGGGCATTAACCTTGAACGTACCTAACATTGTTTTTTATTTCTTCATTTACTCGTTACTTGTCGAATATCTCTCACTGTTACGAAATTCCGGTTTACTACTTTCATTAAGTAACAATTTTATTTTTTAATTTCTATTTTTATGAACATCTATGTTGGAAACCTGAACTATCGTGTTCGGGAAGATGATTTGAAACAAGTAATGGAAGAATACGGTACGGTTGAATCCGTAAAGATCATCAAAGACCGTGAAACAGGCAAATCAAAAGGTTTTGGTTTCGTTGAAATGCCGGACGATGAAGCTGCGAAAAAAGCAATCGCCGAGTTGAACGAAGCTGAATATGAAGGCCGCCAGATAGTAATAAAAGAGGCTCGTCCTAAATAATTACTTTTCCGGGAAAAAATAAGAAACTTCTGCTTATCTTTGAGCAGAAGTTTTTTTATGCTCAAAAATATGTTCTTAAAAGGTATATATGCCGGTAAACCGGCCATCTTCCAATTGACCGTCCTGCTTCTCCTGATTCTGGCAGGCGCAGTTTTCTCATCGCTGATTGCAATGGGATTATTCTATATGATCTATGGTCTGCACGCCGATATTACGCAGTATTCGGACATGATGCGCCTGTTGCAACTTATTTCAGCCCTCGGCACATTCCTCTTTCCTGCATTGGCACTTGCGTGGCTGTGCAGCTACAATCCGAAAGAATATCTGTCGATCGGGAAAATGCCTAAAGGACACATATTGCTTCTCACATTTCTCAGCATATTTTTGATCACTCCTTCCATCAGCCTGACCGGAATACTGAATAAGCAGATGGAATTGCCATCTTTTATGGAACCCATAGAAAACTGGATGCGGTTACAAGAGGAAACGGCCGAACAACTGACTCTGAAATTGTTGGCCGGAAGAGGGATCATAACTTTGTTTTTTAACCTGATCGTTATCGCGGTAGCTGCCGGCATTACGGAAGAATTCCTTTTCAGGGGCGCTTTGCAACGGATAATCGAAAAATGGACGTACAATCATCATATCATCATCTGGAGTGCAGCCATCATTTTCAGTACCTTCCACATGCAGTTTTTCGGCTTCCTTCCACGTATGCTGTTAGGAGCTTATTTCGGATATTTACTTTATTGGACCCGGAACATCTGGATACCGGTATTTGCCCACTTCGTTAACAATGCAATTGCTGTCATCAGCATGTCGGATGCCAAATTAAAAGACAACGAATTCATTACCGGAGATATTTCCACACAGAATTTGTTGCCCTACACAATCGTGGCGATCGTTGCGCTATTTTTCTTTGTTCGCTGCTGTCAGAAATTGAAAATTATCAGATCGTCTAATCTTAATTCTTAAAAGTCTTTTTTGCGGAGAACAAAATCCTTACCCAGATATTTTTCACGCACAATTTCATTTTCGGCCAACTGCTCGGCAGTTCCCTGAAAAAGCACTTTCCCTTCGAACAGCAGATAGGCACGGTCACAGATACTCAAAGTCTCATATACGTTATGATCTGTGATCAGAATCCCGATATTCTTATGTTTCAGCTTTGCGACAATGCTCTGGATATCTTGTACGGCAATCGGGTCTACCCCGGCAAACGGTTCGTCAAGCATGATAAATTTCGGATCGATAGCCAGACAGCGAGCGATCTCCGCACGCCGGCGTTCACCTCCGGACAACTGGTCGCCCAAATTCTTCCGCACTTTATTCAGACCAAATTCGGCAATCAGACTCTCCAATTTTTCTTTCTGGTATTCGGGTGTTGTCTCTGTCATTTCCAATACGGAACGAATGTTATCCTCCACCGTCATTTTACGGAAAATAGACGCCTCCTGAGCTAAGTAGCCAATACCATTACGAGCGCGTTTATACACCGGAAACTTCGTGATCTCCATATCGTTCAAGAATATCTTTCCTTCATTGGGAGTCACCAACCCTACCGTCATATAGAAAGTAGTCGTTTTCCCAGCTCCATTAGGGCCAAGCAATCCCACGATCTCTCCCTGCTTCACATTGATCGAAACATGATTTACAACGGTACGTGTCTTATATTTTTTAACGAGATCCTCCGTACGGAGCACCATTTGTTGTTCGTCTGCCATATCCAAAATCTTTGCTACAAAGAAACGGAATTAATTCCTTCTATACAAATCGTTCACTACGCTTTTATTGACTTACAGCCCAGTTTAGATTAAATACAAACCAGAAGTATCAAGCCTGAAATGAACAGTTGTTCCCAGAATTGCGTTATATTTGCAGACTGTAATTGAATAGAAACATAAAATAATGAATAAAGCATTACATCAAGTAGGTGAATATGTCATGTTGATGGGGAAATGCATCTCCGTACCCAACCGGTGGAGCATGTTCTTTAAGCAGTTGATAAAGGAAATATATAAGTTAGGAGTCGATTCCCTTTGGATCGTTGTCATCATTTCCATTTTTATCGGTACGGTTATTGCCATCCAGATTTCACTGAATATCAGTTCGCCGCTCATTCCTAAATTTACGATAGGATATACAACGCGTGAAATTATCCTGTTGGAATTTTCTTCTTCCATCATGTCACTGATCCTGGCGGGCAAAGTTGGTAGTAACATAGCCTCCGAGATCGGAACCATGCGTGTGACGGAGCAGATCGACGCAATGGAAATCATGGGAGTTAACTCCGCCAACTTCCTGATCCTGCCAAAGATGGTCGGTATGATGACTTTCATTCCGGTATTAGTTATCTTCAGCATGTTCACTGGCATTTTAGGAGGTATCGCAGCCAGCCATTCCACAGGAACAGGTATGACACCCGCTTCTTTCGAATATGGTTTGCAGTTCTATTTCAATGAGTTCTACATCTGGTACTCCATCATTAAATCCGTTGTGTATGCATTTATTATTTCATCCATAGCCGCCTACTTCGGTTACAATGTAAAAGGCGGTGCACTGGAAGTAGGTAAAGCCAGTACGAACGCGGTCGTTATGAGCAGTATCATGATTCTGCTGGCCGACGTGATCTTAACCAACTTAATGCTGACATAAAAATGGTAGAAGTAAAACATATCACCAAGTCCTTTGAAGGACGAGTTGTCCTGAATGACATCAGTGCTGTATTCGAAACGGGAAAAACAAACCTGATTATCGGACGAAGCGGTTCCGGCAAAACGGTACTTATTAAAAATATTATCGGACTGATGCGCCCAGACTCCGGAGAAATCCTGTACGACGGACGTGATCTGACCTCGATGGGCAAGCATGAACTGAACATGCTGAGACGTGAAATGGGTATGTTGTTTCAAGGATCGGCCTTATTCGACAGCATGACGGTGTTGGAAAATGTCATGTTCCCGCTGGACATGTTCTCAAACGACACTTACAAAGATCGTTTGAAGCGTGCCCAGTTCTGTCTGGACCGTGTGAACCTGTCGGAAGCCGGCCACCTCTATCCTTCTGAGATCAGCGGCGGTATGATGAAGCGTGCTGCCATTGCCCGCGCGATCGCCCTGAACCCTAAATATCTGTTCTGTGACGAACCGAACTCCGGCCTGGACCCCAAAACTTCGCTGATTATCGACGACCTGATCCACGATATCACCGCTGAATACAAAATGACGACTATCATCAACACACATGACATGAATTCCGTCATGAATATCGGTGAAAACATTATCTTCATCAAAGAAGGCGTAAAAGAATGGCAGGGGAACAGCAAAGAGGTCATTACTTCCAAGAACAAAGCATTGAACGATTTTATCTTCGCTTCAGACTTGTTCCGCAAGGTTAAAGAAGTCGAGGAAGAAGAGTTAAAAGAAGAAGAACTGAAAGCAAAGTAAAAAATTATCCGATGCCCATCGGATGAAAAAACGATGGGCATCGGATCGGAAAGAGATGGGCATCGGATTATTTACTGATGCCTATTTTTTTATCTATACCCTTAAAGGGCCGGTTTCAAGCCCTCCCATTTCACATTCCACTGTCCGTTTTTAGGGAATCCGGGATTTCCTTCCGTACAACCGTCCCAACCGGCACACATCATCGCGACAACGGTAAGCAAGCCGCCATTTCCCGGCAGGTAAAGCGGAAGTCCTTCATTCTGGAAATTGTGTCCATTAGGCAGATAAGTATTTTTCTGTACACTCTTCAACAAGGCTTCCAACGCCCACTCCGGCTCATTCAAGCGGATGGCAGTCATGGCTATCAAAGGGAAATCCCATCCCCAAGTATCAGCCCAGTCCCAATTATCCAGAACATGGCGCAACGTTTTACGCATAACTTCCTTATCCAAATAAGCCGATGCCGGAAGGAAACCGTAAGCGGCCAATTGAGTCGGATGTCCTCCGTCTTTCTCTAATACAGATTCAGCCTCGACATAAACGCCATTGACAACAGGCCAGGGAGCCATCTGATCTGCCATCCGATCCCAATCGGCATTCCGTTCCCGTCCCATCCTCTCTCTCCAATCATTCGCCTTTTTCAACCCCCAGCTCCAATATGCCAATTCGAAAGCAGGATTGATATTTTCACGGAAAGTTCCACTGTTTCCTTCACGGGCGGAGATGATCGGAGGTCCCAGAACATAGCATTTCCGGGAGGCATCCCAATGAGCATAATCGAACATAAACTCAGCCGTCGCATCTATCAGGTCACCAAACCGGTTCAATGTCTCTTGTGTCGGATTTTCCCGATAAAGCAATTCCGCATAAAAAATCGGATGCGGTTGCTGCCAGACCAATAAGGGACCGACACCGGAAGGGGCCTCCATACCGTCCGGACCAATCATCTTCGGCCAACGGACTCCTTTATATCCTTGTGTGGCAGCATACGCTTTTGCCACTTCAAAAATCTCATCGTACCAACCTAAGGTATTCGACAGGTAAGCGGGCCGATCCCACAAAGCAAAATGAACAGAATGCCACCAATGCATCTCCAGATGGAATTTGCCATACCAGCTATTGCAGGTCAAACCCGTCTCCTGAGGCGGATACTGTTGCCGGGACTGGATAGCGGTCAAATACTGCGACAGAACGATCCGGCGTTCCAATTCCTTCCAACGACGGTCTTTACTGCCCGACAGATCGACAGCGCCACCGCTCATCCAGAAAGCTTCCCATGCTTGTCGGTTTGCCCGGACAGCAGAGACATAATCATCAGAAATATTCAACGTATTCTCATCTGTCGAAAAATCGACCAACAGCGTAAATTCATCTTTACCGGAAAGTAATTCCAAGAAATAATTATGACGGGATGTTTCTTTCAAAGCAGCCTTCACGGATGTCCGTATACGGCAATAATAGACAAAATCATCCGTCTGGTGTTTAATAATCCAATCGTTGTCACCACCTCGGACAATCCACGACCGATGGCTGTCTTCCATATCCCAGACAGCCGGTTCCTTGCCAAATGCAACACTGGGAAAAGGGAAACATATCCGTACTCCCAGCCTTTTTTCGGAAAAGAGAGGAGATTTCAAACGATAGGCCAACTCATCCTTATCCGGATGACAAAGTGTCGTGACTTCTACAGGAGAGCCGGACAGCTTAAAACGGCTTTCCAACGTTCCTTCCCAAACATTCAACTGCTGACAAGATTCACTCAGTTCTCTCTCCGAAAGCGTCTTTCCTTCCACCTTCTGCAAACCGATCAAAGCCAATCCCGTTTGATGGGGATTGGCACGAAGATATTCACGACCAGGAGAAGAACCGATCGGATAAGGGACTTTCTTACCGTAAGCATCCACATATTTGAAGACATCAGACAACTGATAGTTTTCCGTATTCGGAAAGCGATGCCAGCCCCATTCCGACATTGTCGATAAAGGAATCCCTTCCCTGTACAATTCCGGGAAGGTTTGCATCCCCGTTATGTCGGCTGTATAGCAGAAGCGTCCGTTCCCGACGGAAAGAGGGGATAATTTGTCAATATGCGTCTGTGTCACATTATGGCGCATGACAAGCGCTTTCCGGTCTATCTTGTTACTTCCTACCATTCCTGCACCATAGCAGGCAAACAGGAAAGTAATCATAATCAGTCTTTTTATATTCATATCCTGTTTTATTTTTGAAGATATCACATCATCGGTATCCTGCTCTCCTACTTCTGTTCCACCGCAACCTGTATCGTCACTGGCCCCAATAAACCGGAAGGTTCCAACGTAATCTCGGATACTGCGTTTCCTCTAAAGTCATTTCCCAAAACGATATTCGTTTGTGTATATTTAGTCGGGGACACCGCCATCTCATCACCTGCCACCCGGTTAAACCAGGAATTGGTCACTTCCACAACCACATCGTTTTCTCCTTCCTTCAAACCGTCTGTTATATCCACACGGAAAGGCTTTGTCCAAACAATTCCCTTGTCTTTCCCGTTAATACAGACAGAGGCAATCCCGACATCCTTTACATTTTCGAGTTGCAGGTAATACCGGTTTGCGGGATTCTTTTCAAAATTAACAGTAAATTTCTTATTATAGACTGCTGTTCCCGAATAATATTTGATTCTCTTATCCGAATGCCTCGTCCAGTCTATTAATTCCGGGAAGACAACAGACGACGGACCTCCCCATTCCGGATCGAAATTGACAGTCCAGGCGCCATCCAACGTTTGCAAAATCTCATAATCAGGATCATTGCCGGCTTTCGCTCCTTGCTTGTTCCGATCAATCTTCTTATGGAACACCACGAACATAGAACCGTAAGGTTCCAGTGTTAAGGGGACGACCGTCTTTTCATCTTTCTGGGTGAAAGCCCCAGCCTCACGTATCTCTCCGGTAAGGGCATTCCATAACTCCGGCTGTAATCCCGATACGCGGAAACATGCGTCGATCTTTTGCCGTTCCGCTGTCTGGTTGCTGACAAAATAAACATGAGCATCATCGATCACATAATGGATGTAATCAAAATCCGTCTTACTATCGTTTCCTTCGACAGCGAAATCAACCGGTTGATTCCGGGAAAGAAGGTATTCCTTGGCAGTTATCCCCCAAGAGACAAACCCCTTGCCATATTGATTCTGTCCGGTTGTCCCGATTGTCGTTCCCCAAAGCAGGTCCACCAATTTTTTGAACTCAGCAGCACCTTTCTCTCCTCCGAACAGCGATACGGCTTTCTGTGGTTTCGGACCGAGAACAGAAGCACCTTCTTTTACCAACATTTCCAACTTCTTCAATACTGGTAACGACAAGATCCGGTGATCCGGTAAAACCAACACTTTATATTTCCTGCCACCCGGAACTACAATGTCGCCATCTTTGACACCTAATTTCATCAAAATGTTTTCATCCGTCACATCGTAATCAAAACCAAACATCGCACCGGGCATATCCGAATGTTTAAACGGATAGACATTCGGGACGTGATCGCCATAATAATAAAGGATATCGGCAACGAACGTTCCTTCCTGCGCCAACATCTGTACACGATGCATGTAATCGATGAAAGGAGCCGATTTACTCCACCAGGTAACACGCGGGTTCACATGTGTACCGGCAAAATATTCCTGTCCTGGTATTCCCTGCTCCGCAGGAGAACAAGTAAAGGTATGGAAATACACCCGGTTCAGACCGGCACATATTTCATGGTCGAATGCCGATTTCTGGTCATGCCACAGTTCATCGTTCCAATGCGGACCAATCGTCGTGAAAGATTCGGCTCCCACAATCTTCTTTCCATAAATATGGGCGGCGGAAGAGGCCTGCTTGATAAAGAAACGATCCTGCGGCCGCGGACGGTGCGGGGATGGCGACCAGAACTCGCTCATCACAATATCACTGAAGCCATAATTCTTCATACCGTCCAACGGTCCGGCATGAGGTCCTGCCGACTCCGGTTGGATCCCCATGTTATGCTGATGGGCATGTTCGGCAAAGCAGGCATAATGATTCGTGGCGACCAGATGTGCTATTGTCTTGCGGAAATCAGCCAGAAAAGCATTAGAAGTATCGATATTATCCACGACATGCCCGGCAATAAGAGGCAAATATAGTTTCAAATCGTATCCGCAATATGAACGAAACTCATCGGCAAAAGCATCCGTCCAGTTCATTCCTCCACACTCCCAACTGTCCGTCTCCATAAATTTTAATGTCGATCCCACATGCTTTTCACCTGCCGCCAGAAGGATCGGTTCGACGATCGTGTTCCAATAATAATCGAATGCATTCCGATCCATGTAATCCAGGACACTGCCTTGCCAATCCCTGCTGGAGGTCGAAACTTCGGACCGGGTACAAGTATAACCAATACGCATAATATTCCAGTCGCCTTCAGGAGCGTCCCAACTGAGCAAGCCTTTTTCATCCATCTGCGTTGTAAGGTCAACTATCCGAGCTATATCAATAAGATATATCGTTTTATCCGTTTTCTTTTCTCTGCCACGCGCATTATTCTCCAATAAAAAACGGCAGTCGGGAGCAGAGCCTCCCAGTTCATGAAAACCTAACTTCAGATCCAGATTACTGACCGGTTCATTCGTTTTGTTTTCTTTATTCGATGGGAAAGCAAGAACGACAATATCCTTGTAAAACCCTTTATAAATATCAGGTTCAGCCAATTGCAGACGAAGCGTTTTTCCTCCTGTCACCTTTCGTTCGGAATAAGTCAGTTGCTTGGCTGCATACTGCGGAGTGACACACGGTCCCCCTAGGTTCCATCCACTCTGGATATTGAAACCGATCTCCAATCCTAAACGCTTGGCCTCATCCAATGCAAAAACAAAAAGCTCCGTCCATTCTTCACTTCCGAAAAGCGGTCCGGCAGGGATGTCCTTATTCCCCCGCTGATTATGTCCACCGGCATCAAAGATCATCGCTCCCTGGAAATTCCGGGATTTCATCGCTTCCAAATCTTTCGTGATAGCTTCTTTTGTCACGTTTCCATTCAACCACCACCACCAGCAATTGACACCATAGGTTCTATCCGGTTGCTGAAAATTGCTTTTCAGATAGTCATAGTCAATTTGGTATTTTCTCTCCATAGGATCCTTATCCGATCCCGTACAACTAAAGAGAAAGCCAAGTAATATCGCTTCCCAACATATTGTTTTCCAACTCATCACTCACATCTATTATCTATCTTAATAATCAAACCCGCTAAAATTTTATTCATACTCCAATTCATAAAACGTTAGCGGGTCTTAGTAAAAATCACTATGCCAATCTATTAATTCCAGCCGGGATTTTGTTCCATTACGACATCCTTATTCGTATCGATAACAACTTGGGGAATCGGCCATAAATTGAATTTTTTTGTCAATGTCGTTCTCGGATCATCCCAGTAAGCGTATTTCTTAATCCTGTCTACCGCAACGGTTCCCCCCATACGCAAAAGGGTATTCCAACGACATTCTTCATACACCAGTTCACGGGCACGTTCATCCAGTATCAAGTCTACATTCACCTCCGAAGCCTGTACAAGATATTCGCACTGTGCACGCTTACGCAACAAATTAATATCATCCGCCGCACCTGCATTATCTCCAGAGCGCATCTTGGCTTCTGCACGCAATAGGATAGTTTCCGGTAAACGGATCAAATATTCATCACGGAACAGGTTGCTTCTGTTTTCCCCAGCATCCAGACCTCTGTACTTATCAGTCGAAATCTTACAGGAGATCGGAAAACATTGTGTCCAAGAACCGTCAACAGCATCTTTACCTTCTCCGTCTTTATAAATAACACTCCAAGGAACCGGTTTACCATAATAAGGAGAAGAAGGGACATTTCCTAACAAAGTACGTCTAAGAACTGCTTCCGAATTACGCAGGTCTATCCCCCATTTTCCTTCATAAACAAGGTCTCTCGTATATTTTGTCGGAGTTACTTGTACAATACCACGACCTCCGACATCTTCCATCGCCGAATTCAAATGAGCGGACATAGGATCTCTATAAACCGGACCAAAAGAACGGGAATACTGTAATTTTGATTCTCCATCCTCCGCTTTATAGGCATCATAGTCGATCTGGGCGACCCAAATAGCCTCTTTGTTACCCTCCTGATAGTTCTGGTTACCTTCTTGGAACAAATCCCAATAAAGATTTCCTTCTACCGGATAGCCAGCTGCAGAATAGAGGTGTTCCGGAGTCTGCATGCTTTCCTCTGTTGCATAATAATAAACCGGGTCTTCGTCTGCTCTGGAACCGAAACGTTCCGTCATCAAACTATAGACAGAGCCATCAATCACATCATTGCCATAAGCAATTGCTTTTTGATAGGCAGCTGGTGCCTCTCCACCTTTACCACCTTCTTCCAATGCTATACCCTTATCAATATACAACTGGCAAAGATTATGCTGAGCCGCACCTCTAACCAGACGTCCCATTGTTCCAGTAGTTTCCGGCAAATCATTCAAGATCGCTTCCAACTCGTCAATAGCATATTGATAAGTTTCCAGACGACTACTGCGCTTAAAATCATAACGTGGAGTTGTCGTAATTTCCGTTACAAGAGGAACACCTCCATATAATTCACCCAAATTCCGATAAGCAAAAGCCCTGAAAAAACGAGCCTGAGCCATCACATAAAGCTTTTCAGCTTCCGAAGTCCAAGATATCTGAGGAAGTTCTGCCGCATACAAAGCAAGATTCGCTTTCGATATTAACTGATACCAATGTGAATAATTAATATAAAAAACTTCCGTAGTTGAATTCAATATACTATAATTATTGAAACGGTTACTACGACGGATAGTCGCCACGTCAAACATATCCGTTCCATTCCCTCCACGAAAGACAAAGGCAGTATTACTTTCTTCAGTCATACACATCATAACACGTACATGGGAATAGCAGCCGACCAACACTTGATCAACCTGTTCAGAAGTAGAGAAGACATTATCTATCGTATAAAATGTTTCAGGATCTTCTTCCAAAAACTTAGAATCATTACAGCTACCAAGTAAACAAACACTCAACAAGCCACAAACACTATATTTTAATACATTTTTCATTTCCGTATATTTTATCTGTTAGAAACTGATATTTGCACCCAAAGAAAAAGATGTCAATACAGGATAAGTATTTTCGCTAACGGTAACACCAACCTCAGGATCTCCTCCCTGCCATTTGGTTATCGTAAATAAGTTTTTCGCCGTAAAGAATACTTTCAAATTTTGGATATTTACTTTTTGCACCCAAGGTTCACGGAATGTATATGACAAGGTCACATCCTGCAAACGAACGAATGCCCGGTTTTGCAATCCTAAGAAACGTCCGCCATCATCATTAAATGTAGCTGCTGGATATTCATTACTTTTATTCTCAGGAGTCCACCAAGGTATATAGATACCATTGGTATTGAATCTACCGGAGCCATTTGTCAAATAAGCGCCTTTATTAGACTTTTGATAATATCCACCGCCGCCAAATGTGCCGGTCAGCATAAAGTATAAATCCCAATTTTTATATGTAATCGTGTTACTCATATTCAACTTGAAGTTAGGCGTAGAATATCCCAAAATAATACGGTCTGCAGAAGTAATCACTCCATCATTGTCCATGTCTTTATATTTAGGGATACCTGGAGTCGCACCATTCGCTTTCATATATTCAACATCCGTCTCTTGTACTATGCCATCTTGCAGATAACCATAGATAGCCCCTAAAGGCTTCCCTATAAAACGAGAGTTCGAGATATCGTCATCTTCTCTCCCATCACCATCTAAATCTTCACCGTATAGATGGATCAATTTATTGCGGTTCAGCCAAAATGTCAAATTTGTCGTCCAATACCAATCCTGTGTATCGATATTCACGGAACGAATTGTCAATTCAACCCCTCTGTTATTAACCTGCCCCATAGAGGATTTCATATTTTTAAAACCTGTCATAACAGGGATATCTCTCGTAAATATCTGATCTGTTGTTTTAGAAAAATAAAGATCCAGATCTACAAACAAGCGGCTACCTAACCAAGCAGATTCAAAACCTGTATTCCAAGATTCTGTCGTTTCCCAACCTAAATTGGCATTGCCAAGTGCTTTCTGATTCAATCCATAGATAATATCGCTACCCCCAAACTCATAGCGAACACCACCAGAAGCACCATTGTTAATAGTCGACAATGTTCCATAAGGATCCAACCCCTGATTACCGTTCTTACCCCAGGATAACTTCAATTTCAAATCATCTAAATATGAAATTGAAGACATAAACTTTTCACTGCTCAATCTCCAGGCACCACCAAATGCAAAGAAATCTCCCCACTTTTGATTAACCCCAAAAACAGAAGCTCCATCACGACGATAAGAACCGGTAAAGAAGTAACGATCATCATATGAATAAGATGCACGTCCCAAATATCCGATATTGGAACGCTGGTTATTATCCATATTGACTTTCTGAACTGTAGCTTTATGCAAACCATTTATACCTAAAGTCGTATTACCATTTGCGGCAAAGTTTGAACCAGTAGTTTCTATCATCTCGTATTTTTTCCTATCACGCGTAGCAACGGCAGTCAGATCAATTGAATGTTTTCCAAATGTATTTTTATAGTTCAGGATATTATCGATCACCCAACTGTCTGTCGTATTATTATTAATCTTTCCATTCGCACTTGCTAACAAACTTTGGAGCGTCGCTGGGGAATAACGGGTTTCATCATCATAAGCACCTTCCTTAACAAAATACCCTTCATAATAGAAATCTCCAGACTGGTTTTTGCTTAAGTTTCCGGCATAATTAAAACGATAGCTCAAACCTTCAACCCAAGGGAGTTTGACTACGGCATAAGCATTTGCACGGAAATTGTTTCGTATATCCTTATTGTCACGAACACTCTTGTCGGTATTCCACAAGGCATTTACACTCGACTGTGTATACGGGTATTTTTCCAACAATTTTTCCGACTCATTTCTATACATCACACCGTAAGGAGATGTTTGCGTAGCCTCACCAATGTTAGCTCCCACACCCGAATAATCAGACTTAGTAAATGCAGCATCCACACCGATCTGCAACCAACTTGTTATATCTGTATTGATTTTTAGCAGGGCCGTTATTCTATTATAATCATCGCCAATGACCACACCTTGATTATCCGAATAGGCAGCAGACAAATAGTAATTCATTTTCTCTCCAGCCCCGGAAACTGCTACTTGGTAATCCTGTACCCAACCTGTACGGGTTGACGCATCTAACCAATTTATCTCCCTGCCGGCTTCCATATTGGCCAATTCCTGAGGCTTCAACCAACTTAAATCCGAACTATTATTTCGCGCCATCACAGACTCAAGCCATTGTTCTCCTTTCATCAATTCCGGTTTATTCTGCCAAGTCTGCATACTACCCGTAGCATTAAAAGTGACAACAGGCTTTCCGGTTTTTCCTCTTTTAGTCGTTATAATAATCACGCCATTTGCCGAACGGGAACCATAGGCTGCGGCTGATGTCGCATCTTTCAATACATCATAAGAAGCGATATCATTCGGGTTTATATCATTAATGCTTCCCATAAAAATCACTCCGTCCACTACAATCAACGGATCATTCGACCCGGATATGGACTTTTGTCCGCGCATCTGCATGCTCGGTTCCCCACCGGCAGAATTAGTCGCACCGATATCCAAACCTGAGACATTGCCTTTCAGAGATTCCAATGCATTCAAATTCGGAGACAGGGCAATCGGAGAATTTTCCAATTTAACGGAACTGACAGAACCAGTGAAATCTTTTCTTTTTGTCGTTCCGTAACCAATAACAATGACTTCATCCAACGTCTCCGTATCTTCCCTCAATAATACATCCAACGTATTGTTCTTTCCTACCGGAATTTCCTGCGTAATGTATCCGATATAGGAAACAACCAAAATACTGTTCGAACCCACTTCAAGCGAATATTGTCCATCGATATCCGTAATCGTTCCATTTGTTGTTCCCTTCTCAACAATATTTGCCCCGATTACCGGTTCACCGCTTTGGTCCTTAATAATACCGGTAATCTTCCGGGTATTCTGTTGGGTCGACGAAGATACATAACCGAGGGCAGATAGTACAATTTGATTGTTTTCTTTAATTATATAAGTGATCTGTGCCTGTGACTTTATCTGTTCCAACACATCCCGGATATTTTCACCCTGGGCAGAAACCGAAATCTTTGTATTCAGACCGGATAGATTGTCATTATAGAAAAATCGATAATCACTTACTTTTTCAATTTCGCGAATCACCTCGCGAGTGGATTTGTTTTGCATGGATAAGGATATCTGTGCAGAAAGTATCGTCCCCGAAACAAGGCAAAAACTTCCAATTGTGATTCCTTTCCGTAATAAATTCTTTAAGGTATTCATTTTTTTTAGAGTTCTCCATTAATTAGTAATAAATTAATCAGGTAACTTTGTATCTGAAATCAAGTGGTGAGAAGCGATGATTTCAAATTAGCAAAATTACATTGCGTAGATCTCAGGTGTGTCTATCCTATTAGATACACCTGTGTTTTTTATACTTCCTTCCCCATAGGCATTCTGTTTATGTTAATATTCCATTCTATTATTTTCTCTCCTCTATAATAATTTCACCACCAACCTTTTTGTACATGATCGGTGCCGTAAGACTAATCAACTCAATCACATTGTCCAGACTATTATTTTTGATGACTCCGGAAAAACGATAATGCTTTACCTTTTCAGAAGCAAACCGTACTTTCACATTGTATAAACGATCCAACATTACAGCTACTTCTTCCATCGTTGCTCCCTTAAAAACAAGCTCATTATCCTTCCACATCCGGGCATAAGCCGCAAGATCATCCGATACAATCATTCTACGTGAAGACTTATCAAAACTCAAACTCTCATCTGGCTTCAATATGACTTCATCTTTTCCTACCGACGTACGAACTTTTCCTTCGAAAAGAGTTGTTGTCAACTCTCTATCTTCCTGATAAGCTTTCACATTGAAAGTTGTACCTAACGCCTCGACCTCAATTTCTCCGGCTTTCACTATAAATCGTGAAGTGGTATCTTTAGCTACTTCAAAATAGCCTTCTCCAGACAAAACTACCTGGCGATTTCCTTTTCCATAATCACCATTATAGGTCAATTCCGTATGAGAATTCAACCAAACTTTTGTCCCATCCGGCAATATGACACTTGCCCGTTGTCCTTTATCAACAAAAACCTTATAGGTCTGTAACGAATAATTTTCTGTTTTATCAGCCAAGTTCAGATATAGATGAACAAAAATCATAAAACCTAAAAGAAATACTACAGCTGCGGCATACGGTAACCACTGGCGAAACTGTAGCTTTCGAACAGGTTCTTGCTTTCCCTTTCTCCCTGTTTCTGCATGTATCCGGCTCTGAATATTCCGGAACATCCGATTCTGTATTTCGACCGGAAGATCCTTTCCCTCCGCTTCCGTCCAAGACTGGTGATAATGTTGAAACAATAACTCACGAGCTCTAGGTTGTTTGAACCATGTCCATAACTCATGTTCCTGCCCAGCCGGAAGTTCACCACGCATAAAGAGATCCAGCAACTCGATGTATATATCTTTTCTTTCCATCTTCTATATTGTATATCCTTCACAAGAGAGAATCACTTACAAAGATATTCATATTTAACATTGATTAATAAAATAGCAAAAAAGGAGTATCCACCTTCTATCGGGAGGTAGTTTGGAACGCAAATATTGAAAAGAGCGGTAAAGCTGTGTCTCTACCGTTTTTTCTGAAATGGATAATTTATGGGCAATTTCTTTATTTGATAGTTGTTCAAGGCGGCTTAAACGAAATATTTCTCTTCGGGCGGGAGGAAGGTTTTCAATTAAATGGTCAATATATTCAAGAAGGGAATTCACTTCATGTTGTTGTTCTTCCTTTGAATTGTCGCTTAGATCAATATTCTCAACATGCAACGTTGCATGTTGAGACAGACGGAATTCCGTCTCCTTAAAAACTAAATGCCTGGCAATCGTAAAAAGATAAGCCGTAATCCCCAACTCTAGTTCTATCTGCTCATGCTTTTCCCAAATTTTCAGAAAGACATTCTGTGTCAAATCCTCTGCGAGAGATTTATCAAACAATAAAGAGTTAATGAAGTTATACACCTGAGGGCTATAAGTCCAATACAAATCCTCAAAAGCTTTTTCTTCACCAGCTTTCAAGCGTTTTAATAAATCTTCATTGACTCTCATTTTATGTCGTTTTTTGTAAATATGCATTAGACAAATTTACCCAAGTATATACAATAAACTATATACTTGGATAATATATTTAGAGGAGACTACTATCTCCACAAAAAATTACAACGATTCAATATCCGAACAATTCTTCCTGTGTCAGTTTCTGGATCGGACCATATTGTGACAAACCTTTCAGATCGAGATCCTTTTCATCGCCTAATACACAATAGATATAAGTACGCCCTTTCACCCATTTTTCCTGGAATGCCTTGATTTCAGGCAATGTCATTGTCTGCGCCTTCTCGAACAGTTCTTTACGGCTGTCCGTGTTCAGACCTAAATCCTGGGCATTCAGATAAGACCAAAGAACATCCGATTTGGTAATACGCTCCGTACGCAAACGGGTAATGAGAGCATCTTTAGCCAAGTTGAACGCTTTTTCTGATTCCGGCATATTATTGATAATTTCATCGAAAGCTTTCATCGCATCAATCATCTTATCATTCTGAGTCGCAATGAACGTACGGTATACATACGGATATTTCAGTTTGGACGGAGTAATAAGGAAAGCTCCTGCAGAATAAGCCAGCCCACGCGATTCACGCATTTCCTGAAATACGATCGCGTTCATGCCGCCACCGAAGTATTCGTTATACATATTCAATGTAGGTTGGATAGCCGGATCGAACTTTTCACCTCGGTTAGAGACAGCAGAGAAATAAATCTGTTTAGCATCATACTGTGCAAGCAGAACTCTATTTTCAGGAGTTTCCTGCTGGCTAAACTCAATTGCTGCCGGAACCGGTTGCAACTGTTCAGGGACATTATGATATTGTTTGATGATGTCCAGAACGGCCTGTGGTTTTTCCGGACCATAATACAAAATCTTATGATCGAATGAGTTGATCTTATGAATGCGATCGACCAGTTCCTGCGGGTCCATCTGCTGCAACTCGGCAGTTGTCAGTACATTTGTAGCAGGAGACTTCGGCCCCCAGATAGCATACTGGATCAGTTTGTTGAAATTCTGTCCCTGATTCAACTTAGCATCAGTCCGTTTTTTCAAGATATCACCTGCAAGGTTTCCATAAGCCTCCTTATTAACCTGTGCATCGGCCAAGATCTCTTCAAACAGAGCCATTGCCTTCGGCATGTTCTCTTTCAAACCTTCCAGCATCACATATGTGCGGTCTGAACCAGGGAATACATTGAAATAACAAGCCAGTTTGTAAAATTCTTCATTGATTTCCTTCAGACTCATTTTAGATGTGCCCAAATACTTCATATATTCAAAAGCGGTGCCCATTGCCTTATCGTTATTCGTACCCATATCGAATACATACATCAGAGAGAAGAGATCATTGGAAGTATTCTCCTTATACAATACCGGAATATTGGATTGGGCGGTCAGTTTTTGCAAATCCTTACTATAATCCAAGAATACCGGTTCGATCGGAGCCACTTTTGAAGCCTGTATTTCTTTCAAGAACAGACTTGAACTATCGCGATTCATCACGATCGGAGTGATTTTAGGTTTGTCGATCTTCTTTTCGTTCGGGTCTTTACCTTGTCTTTTATAGATGAGCGCATAGTTGTCACCGAAATATTTGTTGGCAAAATCGACGATCTGCTGCTTTGTCACTTTGCTCATGCGATCTAACGAAGCGACTTCATCTTTCCAATCGACACCGTCGATGAAAGAAGAGACAAACATATCGGCACGACCGTCGTTACGATCCATCCGGTACATTTGCATCAGTTTATAGTTATTGATAGCAGCTTCCAGCAAGCCTTCGTCAAACTCACCTTTCTTTAGCTTATCAATTTCAGCCAGGAATAGGTCTTTTACTTCATCCAAAGTCTGTCCCTGTTTCGGACGACCACTAATAACAAATGCATTATAATCGGACATTCCGTATGTTCCGGCATAACAACTTAGTACTTTCTGTTGCTGAACCAAATCGATATCCAACAAACCTGCTTTACCGTTATTAATAATTTCGCCTGTCAGATTCAACAAATCCTGATCAGGAGAAGCTGCTCCCGGGAAACGCCAACCCAAAGTCACATTTTCAGCATCGACACCCAACACTTCTTTTATAACCGGTGCTTTAATCGGAGACTCATGCGTTACTGGCAACTTCGGCAGATTGGGGTTCGGTTTCAAATGGCCAAAATATTTATTGATCGTCTCGATCATCTGGTCCGGATCAAAATCACCGGACAGACAGATTGCCATATTATTAGGGACATACCAAGTTTTATGGTAGTTTTTGATATTCGTGATAGACGGGTTCTTCAGGTTTTCCTGTGTTCCGAGAACAGTCTGCGTTCCGTATGGATGATCGGGGAAAAGAGCGGTCAGAACAGCTTCATACACTTTACGACCATCACTGGTAAGAGACATGTTCTTTTCTTCGTACACAGTCTCAAGTTCCGTATGAAAGCCACGGATTACATTGTTTTCAAAACGGTCCGCCTGTATCTTGGCCCAGTTGTCAATCTGGTTGGAAGGAATATCTTCCACGTAGACTGTCTGGTCAAAGCCGGTATACGCATTTGTTCCAGTTGCACCAATAGCAGACATCAGTTTATCATATTCGTTCGGAATTGCCAATTTCGAAGCCTCATAAGAAACACTGTCGATCTGATGATAAATAGCCTGGCGCTCTGCCTCATCAGTAGTCTTACGATACACCTCAAAAAGCTGTTCGATCTGATCAAGCATCGGTTTTTCCTGTTCGTAATTTTGCGTGCCGAACTGCTGAGTTCCTTTAAACATCAAGTGTTCAAAATAGTGTGCCAGACCGGTCGTTTCGGCAGGATCGTTTTTACCTCCCACGCGAACGGCAATATACGTTTGAATACGTGGGGTCTCTTTATTCACAGTCATATACACTTTCAGGCCGTTATCCAAAGTATAGATACGGGCTTTCAGAGGATCGTTCGGGACCGACTCGTATTTAAACGGGGAAGTCTCTGCACATGCAGTTGCCAAAAGGAGAATAAAGGCTAACTGAAGAAACTGAATCGTTTTACGCATAAATTTTAGATTTAGATAATTACATGCGTCAAATATATGCAATTTAAAATAAAAATAGCTCTTATCCGAAAAAAAACAGAACAAGAGCCGATTTTTTTCGGATAGGAGCTAATATATGCTCGTACAAAGATTATATTTACATTAAAGGCCGAACGCTTCTTTTACCTTATCGACATAATCCAGTTTTTCCCAGGTAAACAGCTCCACTTCGCAAATGGTAGGTTCCGGATTATAACGAGAAGTAAATGTTTTTGTCACAACCTGCGGTTTACGTCCCATATGACCGTAAGATGCAGTTTCCAGATAGATCGGGTTACGCAATTTCAAACGTTCCTCGATTGCTTTCGGGCGCATGTCAAACAGATTCCAGATCTTTTCTGCAATCTCTCCGTCTGTCATTTTCACGTTAGCACGGCCGAATGTATTCACGAAGATATTCATTGGCTTAGCCACACCGATCGCATACGAAACCTGTACTAGCATTTCATCAGCCACGCCAGCGGCAACCAAGTTCTTTGCAATATGACGAGCAGCATAAGCAGCAGAACGGTCTACTTTCGAGGGGTCTTTTCCTGAAAATGCTCCACCACCATGAGCTCCCTTGCCACCGTATGTATCAACAATAATCTTACGACCCGTCAAACCAGTATCTCCATGAGGACCACCGATCACAAACTTTCCAGTCGGATTCACATGATAGATAATATCATCATTGAACAAAGCCTGAACATGAGCCGGATACTGAGCCTTTACGCGCGGGATCAGTATACTCTTGACATCTTCTGCGATCTTTTTCTGCATAGCCAAGTCCGCTTCTTCCTGTGTGATACCTTTTGCAGTGATAAATTCATCATGTTGTGTAGAAACAACAATCGTATCGATACGCAGCGGTTTTCCGTTATCATCATATTCAATCGTCACCTGACTCTTTGCATCCGGACGGAGGTAAGGCATCAGGTCGTTTTCATTCTTACGTATCTCGGCAAGCTCCCACAATAAGCTGTGTGAAAGATCCAATGCCAGAGGCATATAGTTTTCTGTTTCGTTAGTGGCATAACCAAACATCATACCCTGGTCGCCCGCTCCTTGATTATAAGGATCTTCGCGCTCGACACCACGGTTAATGTCGCCACTCTGTTCATGGATAGAAGAGAACACGCCACATGATTTCGCTTCAAACTGGTATTCGCTTTTCGTATAACCAATTTTTTCGATCACGTTACGGGCTACATCCTGTACATCCACGTAAGCACTTGATTTTACTTCTCCAGCCAAGACAACCTGTCCAGTTGTAACAAGGGTTTCGCAAGCAACTTTAGAGTTCTTGTCATAAGCCAGGAACTCATCCAGCAAAGCATCCGATATCTGATCGGCTACTTTATCGGGGTGCCCTTCAGACACCGATTCGGAGGTGAATAAATAACTCATTGTTTTTTGAATTGACAATCGACAATTGACAATTGACAAGTAATGGAGCGATCCAATTAAAGCCAACAGACAATTTACAATTGACGGTTAATAAATCAAATGAATGGATTGACGAGGGGAAATTTGCTTTGCCGGACGGCAGTTAAAAAGGGCTTGTTTTTAGCATTTTTTCCTGTGGTTGCAAGCAATACAAATCTATCCACATCAATTCGCATGCAAAAGTACGAAACAATTGATAATTGACAATTGATAATTGACAATTATTTTTTCTTTTTAGTGTTACGCAGTGCTTTTTTATACTTGAACTCAGCTCTCATCTTGGCAGCACCCGATTTATGCGTACCACGCAAGAAGTCCGAAAACTTAATCTTTTTCTCTCCGGCATTTTCGTCTTTTCCCTTTTTCTTAAAGACCATGCCACCACCGGTCAATATCTTTTCAAAATCATTCATAATCGTTCTTTCAAATCTATTATACGTTCTTTCAACACAGGATGCACGACAAACGGAGCTATTTCGGCCAAAGGTTCCATCACAAACTTCCGTTCATGCATAAGAGGATGCGGCAAGGTAAGCTCCGGTATCTGCAAAACCTCGTCCTCATACAGAAGGATATCGATATCGATAATACGGTCATGATAGACTCCGCTGCTTTTTTCCGCGCGCCCCAATTCTTTTTCGATCCGCTGGGTTATCCGCAATAATTCCAACGGAGAAAAAGAAGTCTTCAATTTAACAGCCGCATTCAAGAAAAAGTTCTCCGACTCGAACCCCCACGGTTCCGTTTCATAGAAACCGGAAAGGGCGAGAATATCTCCCACCCTTTCAGCCAGCAATGCTGCAGCTGTTATCATGTTCCGTCGCTTATTCCCTATATTGGTTCCCAAGCCCAGGTATGCAATCGCCATAAATACCCGTTTTACAGGATCAACATGGCATCGCCATAAGCACCGAAACTATATTTTTCTTTCAACGCCACGTCATAAGCATCCATGATCAGGTCATATCCCCCGAAAGAAGCTGTCATCATCAACAAAGTTGACAACGGCATATGGAAGTTTGTGATCATGCTGGATGCCACACTGAAGTCATACGGCGGGAATATGAACTTATTAGTCCACCCTTCAAACTCTTTCAGGTGGCCGTCCGTACTGACAGCCGTTTCGATAGCACGCATCACGGACGTACCGACTGCACAAATCTGGCGTCCGTTATCTTTCGCCGCATTCACGATATTCACGACATCCCCATTCACGACCATCTGCTCAGAATCCATCTTATGCTTGGTCAGATCTTCCACATCGATTTCGCGGAAATTGCCCAACCCTGAATGCAATGTCAGATAAGCAAACTGGCAATCCTTGATCTCCAGACGCTTCATCAGCTCACGGCTGAAATGAAGACCTGCAGCGGGAGCCACAACTGCTCCTTCTTCCGTCGCAAAAATATTCTGATAACGATCTTCGTCATCCGGTTCTACAGGACGGTCGATATATTTAGGTAGCGGAGTTTCCCCCAATGCGTACAATGCCTTTTTAAATTCATCATGGTTCCCGTCATAAAGGAAACGCAAGGTACGGCCACGTGATGTCGTATTGTCGATCACTTCAGCCACCATCGAATCATCTTCACCAAAATACAATTTATTACCGATACGGATTTTACGGGCAGGATCGACCAATACATCCCAAAGACGGAGATCTTCGTTCAGTTCACGCAACAGAAAAACTTCGATACGAGCCCCGGTCTTTTCCTTATTTCCGTATAAACGGGCAGGAAAAACCTTCGTGTTATTGAAGATGAATACATCTTTTTCTCCAAAATAGCCAAGCAAGTCTTTAAACACTTTATGCTCGATCTCTCCGGTCTTGCGATTGACAACCATCAATCTGGACTCGTCCCTGTTCTTTGCCGGATGGAGAGCGATCAGCTCCTGCGGTAAGTTAAATTTGAATTTCGACAGCTTCATAATATAATTTCTATTTTTATTTTATTCTTATCATTATCAATCCTCACAATCCTTTCTGATTATGATATTTTCATCTAAAAAGGTATCGATATCATCGGGAGACATACATTTGGCCAGTGTGATGTCTCCGATACGAGTCCGTTCGAGAGCTATCAGATGAGCACCCGACTGAAGGGCAACACCGATATCACGTGCCAAAGCGCGAATATAAGTACCCTTGCTGCAAACCACCCGTATCTTTATTACCGGCAGATCACACTCCAACAGTTCCATTTCATCGATCACAAGCGTCTTGGACTTCAATTCCACTTCTTCACCCTTGCGAGCCAACTCATACGCCCGCTTACCATCCACCTTGCAAGCCGAAAACACAGGTGGAATCTGCTGAATCGTTCCCACGAACGACTGTAGCACCTTCTCTACTTCCTCACGGGTAATATGTTCTGTCGGATATACTCCGTCTATCTCTTTTTCCAAATCAAAAGAAGGCGTCGTTTCCCCCAACTTCAAGGTAGCGACATACTCCTTTGTCTGATACTGAAATTCATCGATCCTCTTGGTGGCCTTGCCCGTACAGACAATCATTACCCCTGTCGCCAGCGGATCCAAAGTTCCGGCGTGTCCCACTTTTATCTTTTTCACCTTCAGCTTCCGCGATAATTTATACCGGAACTTGTTCACCAGGTCAAATGAAGTCCACTTTAAGGGCTTATTGAAATATAATACTTCTCCTGCTATAAAATCCATTCTTATTTAAGTAACGTACAGGCAATCGTAACCAAACCTGCAATTGCACAATAGATGGCGAAATAAATCAGTTTTCCCTTCTTTACGATATTAATCATCCATTTACAGGCGATACATCCCGATACGAATGCAGCAATAAAACCGACCACCAATGACAATGCCGGAATATCACCTGCTACCGCTTCGCCTTTTACCGCTTTCATGACATCCAACAACGCTTCACCCAAAATCGGAGGAATAACCATCAAGAATGAGAACTGGGCCAGTTTTGCCTTATTGTTTCCCAATAACAAACCAGTCGCAATCGTTGTTCCTGAACGGGAAAGCCCCGGCATCACGGCACACGCCTGAGCCAAACCGATGATAAAGGCATCTTTCATCGAGATACTTTCTTTCTGGCGGGGTTTGGCATAATAAGAAAATGCAAGTAACGCAGCCGTCAGCAACAACATACAACCGACAATCAGCAATCCCGACCCGAAAATATCTTCCACCGTATCCTTGAAGAATACGCCTACAATACCAATAGGAATCATAGAAATCAGGATATTGATCACATAACGAGTTTCTGCATTCATCTTGAACTTAAACAAACCACGGAATATCCATTCGATCTCTTTCCACAAAATCACCAGCGTACTAAACACGGTCGCCACATGGACAACAATCGTAAATGCCAGATTTTCTTCTCCTTGAATACCGAACAGAGCAGAGCCGATAGCCAAATGTCCGCTACTGCTGACCGGCAGGTATTCCGTTAATCCCTGAACAATCCCTAGCACTAAAGCCTCAAACCAATTCATTCCGCTACTTCCTTATTTTTGCTGTTTTTTAAAATTCCGAAAATCATCAATACGAAGCCGATCACTGTCACAGCCGGAGCCACAACAATACGGCGGGAACTGAAAATCTCAGGATTAAAACCTGTCGGATCCTGCGAACCGCCACCACTCATCAACATAAAACCAATCGCGATAACAGCAACAGCAACAGCGATCAAAATAAAATTTTCTTTTCCAAAAGCAAAATCTCTCTTAGCCATACATTTATATATAATATAGTTTATCAACACCCATTCGTAAATACTTGTTCACCGCAAAGACAGTAGCCGTAACCGAAAGCAGGATCCCCATTATCAATACACCGGCATAAACAATTATCAATACTTTAATATCCAGCAACTGGACGAAGCCAGATAATTCGTTTTGTAAATAATACAACGCTCCCGTCAACATTAATATTGCGAAAATGGACGCAAAAATACCACTGACCACATTGTACCGCACAAACGGCCTTCTGATAAAACCAGGTGTAGCCCCCACCAACTTCATCGTATGGATCAGAAAACGTTTGGAATAAATCAGCAAACGGATCGTGTTACTGATCAGCACAAACGAGATTGCCATCAACATTACGGCAAGTGTAAGCAAGATCAGGCTGACACGTTTCACATTGTCGTTCACCATCTGCATCATGTCTTTCCGGTAAAGCAGATCTGAAACGGAAGTATATTTTTTTATTTTCTTTTCGATCAATTGCAAGCTGTCGACATTAGCATATTCCGAATGCAATTTCACTTCAATGGAAGCCTGTAGCGGATTAAAGCCCAAGAACGTTTCGGGATTTTCCCCCAACTCCTCCTCAAGTTCCTTGACAGCCTGTTCTTTCGATATATATTCGGTCGATTTGATATAAGGCAAGGCATCCAGCGTCTTCTGCATCTTCTTTATATCCGCCTCTTTCTGATTATCTCTCAGCACGATCGAAAATGAAATGTTCTCCTTCACATATACGGAAAGTTTGTTTCCCAACAACCCTATCAGAAAAACGAGTCCCAGCAGAAACAGTACCAATGAGATACTTATAATGGAAGTCAGACGAGAATTAAAGAAAGAAACAGAACTAACCTTTTTACCTTCAGCCATTAGACGTAACCTTATTGTTATTAAATAAAGCGAGGAGATGCGTTCAGAGAACACACCTCCCAATTTTTCTGCAAAAGAACGAATAATTTATGAGATAGTGATTACTTTACAATTCTTTAACTACAAGTCACCGAACATAGATGGATAAAAAGTAGCATGCTTATCTTAAACAAACGAAGAGACTGTATCCATACACATAGTGTATTTCGACACAGCCTCTTGTTTTTTTAACTGCCTTCGACCTTCACAGGCTACTGGCAGAAGAACTTTATTTCAATACTTTAGTATTAATAATACGATCGCTTGTTCACCTGTCGCAGGATAATTGCCGTTATTTGTAGAGATGCACAGCCGTGCATCTCTACGGCACACGATCTTATTTAGAATTATTTGATTATAATTGTAATGTTATTATTCTGAGATTACTTTACAATTGCTTTTACAGCGTCTTCACCTTCAATAGCAACTACAACTACACCAGCAGGAGCAGCGATAGTAGCATTATCAGAAGTAACCACTGTATTAGCGACTGTCTGGCCTAAGATGTTAGTGATAACCACCTTCTTGCCGGCAGCACCTGCAACTGTGATCTGGCCGTTACCGGCGATGACTGTTACAGAAGATACTTCTACGTCTTCGTTTGCAGTAGCATCACCACCGTTTACACCTTCAGTCAAACCAAAGATAGCAGCCTGGTTCAAGACTTCACTCCAACTCATCTTATCATAGTACTCCGAACCAGCAAGGTTGTCACCTGTATTGTGGTCGCCCTTATCTGTATCGTCAGAAATCTGAGCCAAAACAGGAACACCATTCTGTAATTTCACCCATGCACCTTCGAATGAACCGATACCAGAAAGATGTTCAATCGTACCATCTTTTTCATTTTTCATTCCATAATCGAAAGATTCCAGCAAGAAACCGTCATTTTCCGTATCGCCGACATATCTCAAAGAGAATGCAGCATTGTTGTGTTCGCCATTCAGATCGACAATGTCATAAACAACGCCCAAACTGTCTTTTGACAGATAAGGAGGAAGAACGTACGATGTACCATCCACATCCTTAACAGAGATAGAAGCCAGCGTGTAAGGAGCTTTCAGCACATAAAGAGAATCACCGCGATGAACAGCCTCTACAAATGCCAGTCTTACATAGCCGTCAGACATAAACTTGTCTGTAGCAGAAACTTTATCGATAGAAGTACGAACAGAATCGTTCAAGTTAACTAAGAAACGACCGCTTACATAACCCGGATAAGAAACAGCATGGTCACATCCCGGATTGATACCGTGTTTTTCTGTAATGCAATATGTGTAAGCAGGTACGCTATCTGCTGCTGTTACAAACAAATACTGCGGCATGCGTGCATTGGATTTTGCAACTTTGTCGACATAGAAAGAATAGCTCTTGTCTGCACCTGTGTTCAAGTTTTCATGAGACAGATAGTTCAGGCCCGGAGTTTCATCTTCATACAAATAACCGCCTGTGCGATCCACACCTAATTTCAAGCCTTTTTCTTTGTTGTTTACCAAATTGCTATAAGCTGCTCCGATTACGTCGTCACCTTCTAGATTTGCATACAAAGGACGAGGATCTCCTGCCAATTTGAATACATCAGATGATGTGCTGCACAAGTTGTCAACCTTCGTCAAGAAAGTAGATGCTTCTACTACCAACTTTCCAGCTGTGGTATTGACATTTTTCAAAGATCCGGTTTCTACCCCTACTGCATTTACCAAAGAGTAATAATGATCTTCACCTACGTGATTATTGTTCTTCAGATAGAACAAAGCCCAAGTCAAACCATCCTTACCAGCCTGGATATCTTTTTCGTCAGCAACTACGTAGCGGTGCATATGATCCAAGGCTACATAAGTATGATCGTTGTCTATTTTGTTTGTATCTTTTACCTTAACAGCGTAAACAGCTCTCTTCAAAGTGTCAATGCCAGCCAAGCCCGGTTGAGTAGTCTTTTGTGCCGGAGTATAACCATAATCCGTAGCTTCACCGATCAAGTGCAATTCGAACATAGTCGGATCTTCTTTCAACAAACCTAAGTTCTTGCTATCTGCACTAATACCCAGATACCATGCTGCTTCGCCGTTTACCAACTGCTGCAATGCATAGACGTTTTCTTTTAATACATCATCTGAAATCACTTCATAACCAAAAGTAGTCTTCGGATCTACGGCAGTGAAAGTCAACGTATCGTGACATGCAAATGTCTCTCCCCACTTATGGATATCTGTACCTTCATTCCACATTCCTTCAGCATACTTATGATTGATGAAATAGTACTTATCCTGCCCATTGGCATCCTTACCGGCAGAATACAACTGACCTACGAAACCTTCGATACCATACTCACGGTTAGTAATCTTGACTAAAGCAGCTTCGTTCGTATTCACATCGTTATCATACACATCACAATTCAGTTCTTCAACAACCCACTGAGTGGCAGGCATATGAGTAAAGTCCTGATTAGCATCTTTAACATCATAAACCAAATGGCCAGCCATATCAGCTACGATATAAGAACCGTTATGACGTTTTTCCGTATAAGTAGGATCATCCTGAACAGTTGTAGACAACTGAATGAAATACAGACCGGATTTGACAGTCGTGCGTACCAATGGAGTGCGGAAGTTGTCAAAGCTTATCTTCACGCCCATGTTTGCCAAGTACTCAACAGTGCCTTGATCACCTACATGATTAACACAATAATTAGTCACATAAGCAGGATTTCCGTCAATTGAACTACTCGAACAAGCAAATTCTTCCTTGCACAAAGTCTTATATCTATCCTGGGCAGCTGCAATGTTAGAAGGAACTGAAACTGTCAGGATTTCGCTTGCATCAGAAGTGCTCGTTCCATTGTTGATGGCACCTAAAGCAACCGGAACACCAGCAGCCTTGTTAAACAAGACATTTCCCCAAGAGCCATTATTATAAGCGATACCGGCATTAACCGTATTGAAGTAATCTACCATCTTTACAGCATCACCATCTTTACGCACCAAGTCACTCTGCAAATAGTCGATCTCTTCACTTTCTTTTACAGAAGCATTCAACGGTTCGATCACCAAACTGTCGTTTGTAGGATAATAAGTGAATTTGAAATGATAACGAGCTTGATGAGCATCCAAATTACCGATGACATCCGGCAAGATTGTTGGATCGGCATTCACCAATGCGGTCGGATTTGTTTTACTATTCAACTTCTGATAATCAGCATCCTTCAACAGCAAACCGCCATACACACCTGGAGCAGTCGGTTTTTCAAAACGATCAGGAGACACCATCAGGTATTTACCTGTCTTTACGTTTTGAAGAAGGATGTCGTAACCGGAATAAACTTCATTAGTATTTTCCTTCCAGTCATCACGGTCCAACAATCTATAAGGGCTTGCCACAGCCTTGTAAGTTTCGGTCAGCGGATTTTTATCTAATGTCTTGCTGAACTTGAAATTGACTTTCGTTCCTCCTAACGTAATATTCTCAGAGGTGTTACTGTTAGCGATATCAGTAAAATTCTTATAAGAACCGTCAGCATCGATCATCGAATTGATTTCAGCCGCATTCAAAACCTTTGCACCGGCAATGATCGGACGAACAGCAAGCAATCCCCTAATACTTTTTGCTTCGTCTTCAGCCTTTACCGCACTCTCCTTTACCAAAACGACTTCGTTGTTCTGATTCAAAGCCATAGCCATCACAGAGTCTTTGCCATGGAAAAAAGAGAAGACAGTTTTCTGTACGAAGTTACTCGTTTGAGCCTTGTGAGTATACCATCTCCAATTATCCGTACAACCGTTCAGGATAGTAGCCTCTACTTTTTTAACAACAGCTGTTGCATCTGAATTTCCATTTAGATCCAAAGCGTTGAATTCATCGAAAGTCAGCTTATAGCCAGTTTCCATGTTTTCATAAGCAAACAGGTCGCGAGAGTTCACGTTATCTCTAACCGTTGTGATCTTCCATAAAGAATGAGTCAATGCTGCTTCTTCGATTTTTTTTACGGTCAAAGTCAAATTTCCGGTAGTGTAATCACGTTCCATTGTCAGCACTGTCATGTTTGCCCCAGTGCCGTCTACGTGATTAGCTTGTTCGCCTTCTTTATCTCCTTCTTCAGAGACAACAAGCTGGTACCACTTTGTTTCATCAATAGAGTTTACCCCATTACAATGGTAGGAAGAAACTGCACTCTTCACAAGATCCGTACGATACGGCACTTCTCCGTTCGCAGTGTGAATAGCTCCTACAGGAAGCGTACCGGCTAAAAACAAGCCGGCTACAAGAGTAGAAAACTTTTTGTTCATAATCATTTGAATTAATATTAATAATACATATACTAAAAGTTCGATCAGCATCACGTACGTTCCTGTGTTTTCGTCTTTTAACTAAACTTCTGTATTTTGACGAGAGAAAACGTACGTTTTTGTTCGCCATTTTCACTGCACAAAAATACAACTACTTTTTAAACCTGCAATCCTTTCTCCCAATTATTTTCCCTTTTCTATATTCTTTCTTATCAATCAGATAACTTAACAAGTACGAAAAACCGACTTTCCAACACAAACCCTCCAGAAAGCCCCTCAAAAATGACTAAAAAAAACGTACGTTTTCATTAGTCATTTTGAAAAGCACCTCTATATCACTATCATCCAACAACATACGAGTACAAAATCAAGTATTTATTATATATGTACGCATGTACATTAGTTAAATTGATAACAGATAGGTTATCAGACAGATACTACTCTTTAGCACACTTAAGGATTCCACTGAAAAAAGAGAGAAAAACAAGGTATTTTTGCAGAATAGCGACTTATGTGTTATTTTTTCTTTCAGTCAACAACTATCATTAAAGATTATATCTCAATAGTGTTGATTTATTTCTTGGCAAATTTGAAACATGAAAGAAGATCTATCGGTGAGCAAACGGACAAGCCTGTGGAAAGGTTCAAATATTCTTACAATTGTCCTATTATTCCATAAACTTATTATTGATTACGAAAACAACTGTCATACTATCATGCTTTGCTTTTAAGATCATGAATATCAATACTTACACGAAATGATAGTAAGCATGACGGATGGTTTTTCAACTATCATACCATCATGGATACAATAGCTTTTTACACGTATCATATAGCTTATTTTCAACAATATAGTTACATTTTTTTGTCGAGACCCGGGTGTCCGACACCGGCAGATCCGGGTCTCAAGACAGCTCAGATGGAGGTGTAAATGGCCCTGATATGGGTATTTTGAGGAAAAGATCTAACGTCTTTCTTACAAAAAAGTAACGTGTTCCGGAAAAAAGGCTTATGCTTTCCGCAAAACATTCCGTTTTTAACGCTTTTGGAGTATGTCTATTTCGAGTAAAACAGCCGAAATGATAGTTAAATAGCTGATTTATGATAGTTGCATGATAGTTGAAAAGGGAACTATCATATCTATACAATATGATATTCAATGTTCACACAAGAAACATGATGGTATGATGGAGAATTTGTAAATAACGGGAGTCCGTAGGGGCGGGGTTACTCCGCCCATTAGGAATCAACGTCACCATAATTAAATGGCAATAGGCAGAGCAGAACCCAGCCCCTACAGAAAAATCCCCGCTCTTATTCGACCGGGTCTCCGAACAGAGTTGCGGAAGAGGCGCGGTTTATGCGTACTTTTATAAATTGTCCTACGTGATAATTCTTCTTGTCAAAAATCACAACCTTATTCTGGCTGGTACGACCGAACAACTGTTCGCGCGAACGTTTGGAGAAACCTTCGATCAGAACCTCGAACACTTTGCCGATATCACGCTTGTTACTTTCTTCCGAAAGCTGGTTCTGCAAGTCGATCATGCCTTGCAAACGGCGAACTTTCTCTTCTTCACTGACCGTATCGGGAAGATGCTGGGCCGCATAGGTTCCCGGACGCTCGGAATATTTGAAAAGAAAAGCACTATCGTAGCCTACTTCACGCATCAGGGAAAGCGTTTCTTGATAATCCTCCTCCGTTTCGGAATGAAAACCGCAAAACAGGTCGGTCGAGATAGCACAGTCCGGCAGGATACGACGGATAGCGGCAATACGATCCAGATACCATTCGCGCGTGTATTTACGGTTCATCACTTTCAAGATACGGGAACTTCCCGATTGTGCAGGAAGATGGATCATCTTACATATATTGTCATGCTCAGCGATCACGTGCAGGGTTTCATCGCTCATATCCTTCGGATGCGAAGTGGTAAAGCGGACACGCATTTCAGGCACTTCCTCGGCGACACGCTTCAGCAAGGCGGGAAACGAAATTTTCTCCCCCTCTTTTTCAAAGAGATAAGAGTTGACATTCTGCCCCAGTAAAGTCACTTCCTTAAAGCCTTTATCACGCATATCGCGTATCTCGTTCAGTATGCTTTCGATATCCCGGCTGCGCTCCCTTCCGCGGGTATACGGCACGATGCAATAGGTACAGAAATTATTACATCCGCGCATGATGGAGACAAAACCCGAAATATGCACGCCTCCCAATTTCAATGGGATCACATCTTTGTAGGTTTCCTGCGTGGAAAGTTCTACATTGATCGCCTTTTCGCCGTGCTCGACCGCCCCCACCAGGTTCGGCAGGTCCATATAGGAATCCGGGCCGACTACCAAATCGGCATGATGCACTTCGATCAGCTCCTCCTTCACTCGCTCCGCCATACATCCGAGCACGCCGATCACTAAAGATTTTTTCTTTCTTTTTAAAGACTGGAAATACTGAAGCCGTCCGTAGATTTTCTGTTCGGCATTATCGCGAACCGAACACGTGTTGACGAAAATAGCATCAGCGTCTTCAATCTTGTCAGTCACTGCATACCCATCCATTTTCATGATGGAAGCGACTACTTCGCTGTCTGCCACATTCATCTGACACCCGTAGGTTTCGATGAACAACTTCTTTTCTTCCGTTACGGCTGCGGATTTTAAGTCCACGCCATTCTCTTGATTCGTCATCTTATTTACTAATTACTGTTAAATATAAATGTTTTTGAAAAATAATTCACTAAACACTTGCACAGTCAAAATACCACGCTTATATTTGTAATCGAAAAACGTAAATTTTTTCATAGTTAAGGTTTTGGTTAAATCGAATAAGGGTGGCTGTGAAGTTACCCTTATTTACTTTTATACCTATTATATGTATCCTTTCTTTCACTTCTAAATAATATTTCCTACATTTGGAGTGCAAAAATAATCAAAGTTTATGGATAACGCAGGTGATTGGCTATATATTGTGTTCCTGATAATTGCAGGGATCAGCAGTTTGTTCGGTTCCAAGAACAAGAAAAAACGTCCGAAACAGATATTGGGGCAACCGGACAGGGAAATCGTCACAAACGAAGATAATGTTCCCGACAAAGGCTTTTGGGAGATTCTGGAAGAAATGCAAAATCCGAAACCGGCAAAGCAACCTGTACCCACTCCTAAAAGAAAAAAGAAACAACAACAAATTGCAGACCCCTCACCATTTCTTGCCGCCGAAAAAGTGACAGACAAACAATCTCCTGCCGGAAATCGCCTTGTCGTTCCCTCAACCGAAGAGGAAATCCCACTTACGGATATCGAGTTCGACAATGCCGCCGAACTGAGAAAAGCTGTTATTTACACTGAAATACTTAATCGCAAGTATTAATCTATAGTCTTTTTTAATACCTTTGCGCCGCACTGTTAACTGAATAAAGTATTACTAAATTAATAATATCATGGCTTTAAAATTTATTACAGCTGAAGAAGCAGCTTCATTCGTACATCACGACGACAATGTAGGCTTTAGCGGATTTACTCCTGCAGGATGTCCTAAAGTTGTGCCGGGCGCCATTGCAAAAAAAGCAATTGCCGAACATGAAAAAGGAAACCCGTTTCAGATCGGTATGTTTACCGGCGCTTCGACAGGCGACAAGCTGGACGGCGAACTGGCTCGTGCCAATGCAATCAAATTCCGTACTCCGTATCAGTCCAACAAGGACCTGCGTGCCCTGCTGAATTCCCACGGTGCACAGTATTACGACATGCACTTGTCTGAACTGGCACAAAGCCTGCGTTATGGCTTCTTAGGCAAGATCGACGTAGCCATCGTCGAAGCAGCCGATGTGACGGAAGACGGCGAAATCGTTCCGACAAGCGGTGTCGGTATCCTGCCGACAATCTGCCGCATGGCCGATCGTATCATCATCGAGTTGAACTGCCGCCACCCGAAAGAAATCCGCGGGATGCATGATATCTATGAACCGGCTGATCCTCCTTACCGCCGCGAAATCCCCATCTACACTCCGTCCGACCGTATCGGTAGCGACTGTGTGAAAGTCGATCCGGCTAAGATCGTCGGTGTTGTCAAGACCGACGAACCGAACGAAGGCGGCAAGTTCTCTCCGCTGGATGACGTGACAATGGCTATCGGCCAGAATGTTGCCAACTTCCTGGTTGGCGAAATCAAAGCCGGCCGTCTGCCGAAAGAATTCGTTCCGCTGCAGAGTGGCGTAGGCAATGTTGCCAATGCCGTTTTGGGTTGCATGGGCGAAAACAAGGATATCCCGGCATTCAACGTTTATACGGAAGTTATCCAGGATGCCGTTATTGCTTTGATGAAAGAGGGACGCGTCAAGTTTGCCAGCGGTTGTTCACTGTCTGTCAGCAACGAAGTGATCCGCGACATCTACGCGAACTTGGATTTCTTCAAAGATAAGATTCTGCTTCGCCCGCAGGAAATCTCCAACAATCCGGAAGTAGCCCGCCGTCTCGGTCTGGTGGCCATCAATACGGCTTTGGAAGCCGATATATTCGGTAACATCAACTCCACTCACGTATCCGGTACAAGAATGATGAACGGTATCGGCGGTTCCGGCGACTTCACCCGTTCGGCCATGTTGTCCATCTTCACGACTCCGTCTACGGCGAAGGAAGGCAAGATCAGCGCATTCGTACCGATGGTTTCCCACCTGGATCACAGCGAACACTCCGTCAAAGTCATCATCACGGAATATGGCGTTGCCGACTTGCGCGGCAAATCTCCGATCCAGCGTGCACGTTGCATCATCGACAACTGCGTCCATCCGGACTACAAACCGTTACTGGAAGAATACCTGGCAATGGGTATCAAAGGACACACCCCCCAGAACCTGAAATGTTGCTTCGCTTTCCACGAAGAACTGGCAGCCAGCGGCGACATGCACAATGTTGACTGGAGTAAATACAACAAATAATCGTTGTATCATATATACAGAAAAGGGCTGTGTCAAAACTCCGTTTTGACATGGCCCTTTTCTTTAGAAGTTCCGCCTCAACCACAAAGAGAAAAAGCGATCGTAAACCATGTAAAAGTTTCCTTCTTTTGTTATGAAGTCCTTTTCCAACAGCCCTCTTAAAGCCGATTGAACCGAACTGCTTGACGGCAAGCTGTATTTATGGATAAATTTTCCGGAAGTCAGTGCCGTTGCTTTCCCTTCTTTACAAATGGCAATCATCAGCTCTTTCTGCTTTTCCGGCAATTGATAAAGCAACTCAGAATAGGTAAAGGAATAAGAATCCAAAATGAAGTCCACTGCCTGTTCAATCATCTCGCCACCGCACACCTCTCCTTTCGGAGTCATTGCAAAAAGAATATTCAATATCTTTTGCAGATACCAAGTGATTCCTTCAAAACGATTATACAAAGAGTCAAAGACTGTAATATCAATATTCTTTTGCGCCATCCTGAAATGATGTTGTACAAACTCCATGTATTTCTGTTTATCGATTGCCGATAAATGCAGGATAGATACACTCTGATAAAAAGGACGGGCAGGACTAATAAACATTTCACCCATCAAATAACGTTGTGAACCGGCAAATATAAAATGAGCCTTGTCGCAATGCTGGACATAAGTACGCAACAAAGCCTCCGTATTCTTTTCCGGATATTGTGCAACCTGTTGAAACTCATCGATAGCAATAATACAAGGCTTATCAGATACAGCCAAATAATGAAAAATTTCATCCAAAGTCGTTTCCGGCGACTTGATATCGCCCAATTCCAAATTCCATTGCGGCATTCCCGACATATCCAATGAAAAACCGGCCTTTAAAGAGACCAAACTATTAACAAACAACTCCCAAGCCTTTTGTCCTTTCGGTTTTAAAGTCGCCAAAATTACTTTTCCTAACTGAAAAACGAACTCTCGGAGTGTCTTGGTCGCATAAATATCAATCAGGAAGGTATAATAATTTTCCTTTATTTCTTTCAAATGGAAACAATGCTGGATTAGCCCGGTTTTTCCCATACGGCGGGTAGAGATGATGGCTACATTGTTTTCATTGACTAGCCAACGAAGCAACTCTTCGGTCTCCTTCTCCCGATCACAGAAATATTCGGGAGCGATGTAACCACTTGTAACGAATGGATTATTTAACAATGTCATGTTGTTTTCTTTTTACGCAAAGATAATTATTATCTTATAATAATCATCATAACGTAATCAGATTCCGATTTAGAGTCCTACCCTAAAAAAAGTCCTTTCGAAAGAAATCTGAATTTCTCCCGAAAGGACTCTTTTTAACACAGAAAGGCAATAAGAGCCAGTGCGACCTTATCAAGGTTGTTTACCGATATAAGCTAAAATACCGCCATCGACATACAGCACATGGCCGTTTACGAAGTTGGAAGCGTCGGAGGCCAGGAATACGGCAGGTCCCATCAAATCTTCAGGAGTTCCCCAACGGGCAGCCGGAGTCTTGGCAACGATAAAGGCATCGAACGGATGACGGGAACCGTCAGCCTGTCTTTCACGCAAAGGAGCAGTCTGCGGAGTTGCGATATAACCCGGACCGATACCGTTACACTGGATGTTATATTCGCCATATTCGGAAGCGATGTTGCGAGTCAACATTTTCAAACCACCTTTGGCGGCAGCATAAGCCGATACGGTCTCACGGCCGAGTTCGCTCATCATAGAGCAGATATTGATGATCTTTCCGTGTCCTTTCTTGATCATGGAAGGGATAACTGCTTTAGAGACGATAAACGGGCCGTTCAAGTCGATATCGATCACCTGGCGGAATTCGGCAGCCGTCATTTCCACCATCGGGATACGTTTGATGATACCGGCGTTGTTCACGAGGATATCGATTACGCCTACTTCCTTTTCGACTTGTGCAACGAAAGCATTCACTTGTTCTTCATTTGTCACGTCGCAAACATAACCGTGAGCTTTGATACCTTCAGCTTCATAGGCAGCGAGACCCTTATCCACCAATTCCTGTTTGATATCGTTAAACACGATAGTAGCACCGGCTTTAGCGAACGCAGTCGCAATCGCAAACCCGATACCGTAAGAAGCACCTGTTACAAGTGCAACCTTACCTTCCAATGAAAAATTTACCATAATAATAATATATTAATGTCCGAAATTCATTACTTCAAGTCAGAGATCAAAGAGAAATCCTGATCTCCGTAATCCAGGTTTTCACCTCCCATACCCCAAATGAAAGTATAGTTGTGAGTGGCAGCAGCACTATGGATAGACCATTCGGGAGACAAAACAGCCTGGTCGCCTTTCATCCAGATATGACGGGTTTCATCCACTTCGCCCATGAAATGGCAGATAGCCTGGTCTTCAGGAATATCGAAATAGAAATAAGCTTCCATACGACGGCTGTGCACGTGCGCCGGCATCGTGTTCCATACGCTGCCCGGTTTCAATTCCGTCATACCCATTTGCAACTGGCAGGTAGGAAGGACCTGATTGACGATCATCTTGTTGATGTTGCGGTCGTTGGACATTTCCAAAGAGCCCATAGCGGCAACCACAGCGTCAGCCTTCGTTACTTTTTTATCCGGATAGTTGCGATGTGCAGTCGTAGAGTTAAAATAGAATTTAGCCGGATTCTTGGCATCCTTGCTTTCAAATGTCACTTCACGGTCACCGGAACCCAGATAAAGAGCCTCCTTAAAATCGAGTTCGAAGACAGCATCCCCAGCTTTTACAACACCTGGTCCACCCACATTGAAGATCCCCATTTCACGACGAGTCAGAAAGAAAGGAGCTTTCAACGGATCGATTGCTTCCAGAACCAGTACCTCGCCAGCCGGCATAGCGCCACCGACGATCATACGGTCGTACATCGAATAGACCATATTCACTTCATTCGGAGTAAACACCTTTTCAATCAGAAAGTCACGACGGATACGTTTCGTATCATATTGCTTTGCATCTTCCGGATGCGCAGCATAACGCAATTCATAATTTGTTTTCATCTTCTTATAGTTGTATTATTTTTTATTTTTTAATTTTTAATTCTTAATTTTCAATCACTTGATCGCATGGTCAGCCTGTACCTTCTCCCCGTTCCAGGCTTTCACATTCGTCCATTCCGTATAAGGGGCAGACCAGAACTCATCCGTCTCCGGCAATCCCAGAGGGACCAAGCCAAAAGCACAAAGGTAGACGCTCCCCGTATTGATATAAGACTCGGAGATCTCGATTTGTTCACCTGTAAAGCCTACGCGCAACCAGCCGTTCTTATCGAAATTCGCCGGAGACTTCAACTGGCGACGGATAACGGAAGTCAATGCGCAACGCACCTGCGCCGGTTTCACCCGTTCGGGCAAAATATGCATCAAAGCAGCTTGTCCTAACGCATGGAAAGCACCGAAACGGTAGCAGATGGAACGACCGACAACCGGAAAGGAACCTTCGGGAGAAATAAAACGTTCCAGTATCTCGGCATAACGAGCATGACGTTTCAACTGTGTATCCAAGAAATCAGCTCCCTCGATATTATGTTTCTTCATCACGACCAGCACGTCCGTCAGCATCGGATGGATTACGAAACTATTATAATAGTCCATGTGAAAATCAACTCCATCACCATACATAGCATCACCTTTATACCATTCGTCACGGAATTTTTTCACTCCATACAGCATCCGTTCCATGTCACATTCTCCTGTAAACTCCAACAAAGCGGCTTCGACGGTCGAAGCAAAAAGCAACCAGTTGCTTTCAAAAGGCTTGATGTTACGGCTCCGCTTCAATTCGGTAATCATCCATTCTTTTGCCTGCGGATCAAGATTCCCCCAAAGTTGTTTCGGAGCACGCAATAATCCCTGAGCCAAAAAAGCAGCATCTACCAAAGGTTGCGACGGTTCACCGAAAACCAGATAGTCGGGAGCCTCCGGATTAACAGCATTCTTCAAGCCTTTTACCGTCAGGTTGATATATTTCTCACGGAGCTTGCCTTCAGGCGTATTGTCCGGTCCCAGTTCCAGCCAAGGAGCGATACCGCAGACCAGACGGCCCACCGCCTCCAAATGCGAGAAACGATGACGGTTGCCCAACGATTCGTAAGGCATATTCTTCTTCAACGTATTATTGCTCAGATTGACAAGTACGGGATCAGCAATGCGTGTCAGATTTTCCACCCAAAACGCACGATCTTCTTTACCTGTTGTTTGCTGGGCGTTGCCTGTAAAAGGCAGGCAAATCGTACATAGAATTAGTACGGCGATTTTCAATGAATTTCTCATGGTTTATATTCAAATTAATTTTTTCAGTCTCATCAATGCTTCTACATAATAGTAATCGGCATAGCTAAGCGGCACGTCCACCTCGCTGTTTCCAGGCAGATGGCCGGTCGAATGCTTGAGTACAAAGTTACAGTTTGTTCCCTTTTCCGCCAAATATTCAGGTGATGATAAAGAGCGCACCTGCTGTTCGGCAAAGTCCAGATAGCCTTTTGCCTCATCCGACTTATCCAACTGGCTCAATTCGATCAAGGCCGAAGCCATGATAGCGGCAGCAGAGGCATCACGCGGCGCATTCGGGATATTAGGAGCGTCGAAATCCCAATACGGGATTTTATCGGCAGGCATATTCGGATGGTTCATCAGGAAACGGGCAATATGCTTGGCCTGTGCCAGATATTCGGGACTGCCGGTTTCACGAGCCATCATCGTATAGCCATAGATTGCCCATGCCTGTCCGCGTGCCCAAGCCGATTCGTCGGCATAGCCTTGATGCGTCATTTTGATATGGGGTTTTCCGGTGATGGTGTCATATGAAACGACATGATAGCAGCTATAGTCATCGCGGAAATGATTTTCCATCGTCGTATTGGCATGCGTAACCGCGATATCATGGAAACGGTTATCGCCGGTAGTCTTGCTTGCCCACGTCAGCAGTTCGAGGTTCATCATATTATCGATGATAACCGGATACTGCCATTTACCATTATTGGTAAAGTCCCAGGAACGGATCGCCTTGATCATAGGGTTGAACCGGGTACTGAGCGAGCCGGCGCCTGTCACCAGCACATCCTTGTAAGCGGGATTTTGTGTCAGCCGGTAACCGTTGCCATAGCTACAATAAAGCATGAAGCCTACATCGTGATTATCCGTCACATGCTGTACTTTTTCCAAGCGTCCGGTAAAAAGTCCGGCATACTTCTTCAATTCGGGAGTAGGATTGTTTTCATACAGATACCAGAGTTCACCGGGGAAGAAACCGCTGCACCACCAATAACAGTCGCTGGTTTCCAGTTTGCCATCCTTAATGCTCTTAGGCAGCCGGCCATCCTGTTGTTCCAGCTCTTTGGCCATAAGCAGCGCCTGTTCGGTCGAGGCTTTCAAACCGCGGTCAATCACTTTCGCAAGAGGTTCCTCCTGCGGGGCATTACTACAAGACGACAACAGCAGTGTGGTCGCTAACACAGATAAACTTAAAAGTTTGTTCATAATCGAATAATTAGAAAGATTTTGGACAAATATAGGGATAAGTTTACAAATTACTGCGTATTACGATAGAAAAGCGATTGGTATACATAACGAAGCCCCGAAAATGTCATTTCATCTCCGGGGCTTGTGTCGTATCCTGATCTTGGTTGGCCTTTCCCCCCCTGGTTTCACATCCACCTATATATATTTTCAAGTGAAAAATAAGAAGGCTACAATAATAACTAATAAACAAATACACAAGTATTTACTGCCATCACTACCACTCCTTACGTTTTCGCCCTTAGTCAAAAAGGTTTTTGACCTGTGTCGAAAGGGCTTTTGACCAAGGGCGAAAACGTATTCGACTAAAGGCAAAAGGTCTATGACCGGGCTGTTTGACAACAGAAACCATAGCTATTGTCGCTTAAACAGAACCATCTGGGGCCGACTTGATCTCTGATGAAGGCAAACATAAGCAGTGAAGCCACTTTCACTGTCAAACCTGCATTTAACCGGTTCCGTTTTTTCTTAAATACAGACTATTTCTTGAAATACAAACGTAACAATATCGTAACATCTCATTCAATCCCATGTAACCGCTTCGTAATATTTGTTTCGTTCCTTTGCAGGTAGAATAAAAAGGTAAACAAAGTGAGAAAGTTTTTCGAAAAGATTGTAGAAGGGGGGTTACTCATCAGCGGAAGCGTCAGCAGCTTTACGATTTTGCTGATCGTGTTCTTTCTGTTCAAAGAGGCCGGCGGCCTTTTCAATACTCCGGCCACAGAAGAAGGCTATGTTCTTGCCGTAAATAAAAGCAACGATGTCGGAAAATTATCACCGGAGAAGATCATGGACATTTTCGACGGTAATATAACCAACTGGAAAGATATCAGCGGGATGGATCAGGATATCCTGATATTCCGTTTCTCCGATCTGACCAACTATTATACGGAGGAGGAACTGGGCGACGAATTTCAATACGTCCCGCAAAAGATCAGCGAACTGGTGGCGAAAGAGCCAGGTATCATCGCTTTCTTCCCCAAACAGTATTTACTGGAAAACGGTTTCCAGGGAAAGGTACTGCCGGAAGAGAAGATCACATTAGGGGAGTTCTTCGGAGGGACGAAATGGTATCCGACCTCGACACCGGCCCCTATATTCGGATTAATTCCTTTGTTGTTGGGCACATTACTGGTCAGTATCGGCGCAATCGTACTTTCACTTCCTTTCGGAATTGCGGTTGCCATCTACATGGCGGAAATAGCGAATAAGCGGACACGCGACCTCTTGAAACCTATCATCGAACTGCTCGCGGGCATTCCGTCTGTCGTCTATGGTTTCTTCGGCTTGGTGGTAATCGTGCCGCTCATACAGAAGACATTCGACCTGCCTGTCGGCGAAACGGCTTTTGCCGGCAGCGTGGTCCTGGCGATCATGGCGCTCCCAACGATTATCACCGTTGCGGAAGATGCCATGCGGACAACACCCCGCGCCATGAAGGAGGCAAGCCTCGCCTTGGGTGCGACCCAATGGCAGACAATATATAAAGTAATCATCCCATATTCCATTTCCGGTATTACATCCGCAGTCGTGCTGGGTATCGGACGTGCGATAGGCGAGACGATGGCTGTCCTGATGGTAACCGGCAATGCGGCCGTCATCCCGACCTCCTTCTTCGAGCCGGTGCGGACTATTCCCGCGACGATCGCCGCCGAACTGGGAGAGGCTCCAGCCGGAGGCGCACACTACGAAGCCTTGTTCCTGCTCGGCGCCGTCCTCTTCTTGATCACGTTGATATTGAGTATCTCCGTCGAGTATATTTCATCTAAAAGAAAAATCTGATTAGCATTATGGCACCTGTACAAAAGTTAGGAAATATAGATTTAAAGAAACGGACCTCCCAAAAGTTTGCATTCGGTTTCTTCACCCTGTTGAGTTATCTGGTCGTAGCGATCCTATTCGTGATCTTAGGCTTCATCATCATCAAAGGAGGCAGCGTGATAAGCTGGGACTTCCTGACAAAAGCGCCGGAAGAGGGAATGACGAAAGGAGGAATCTTCCCGGCGATCGTCGGAACCTTCTACCTGATCGTCGGAAGCAGTATCATCAGTTTCCCGATCGGGATCATGAGCGGCATCTACATGAATGAATATGCGACAAACGGCAAAGTGGTCCGCTTCATCCGTATCATGACAAATAACCTGAGCGGAGTCCCGTCAGTCGTATTCGGTTTGTTCGGTATGTCGCTGTTCGTCAATGCACTGGGTTGGGGAGATTCGATCATAGCCGGTTCGTTTACGCTGGCATTGATGTCGCTTCCCCTGATTATCCGCACGACGGAAGAGGCTCTGAAAAGTATCGACGACTCGTTCCGGCACGGTAGCCTGGCTTTGGGCGCAACGAAGTTACAGACCATCCGCCGTGTCGTGCTCCCGATGGCTTTCCCGAATATCATCACCGGCCTGATCTTGTCTGTCGGACGCGTATCGGGCGAAACAGCACCAATCCTGTTCACCGTGGCAGCCTATTTCCTTCCCCAATTGCCGGGAAGCATCTTCGACCAGTGCATGGCACTGCCTTACCACTTGTATGTAATATCCACGAGCGGAACGGATATAGAAGCCTCCCGCGGCATGGCATACGGAACGGCTTTGGTGTTGATTGCCATCGTCTTGGTTGTCAACCTGCTGGCAAATCTATTGCGTAATTATTTCGCTAAGAAAGTAAAAATGAATTAATTGAAAATTATTTATGATAAAGATTGATGCTCAAAACGTAGATTTCCATTACGGAGACTTTCATGCGCTGAAGAACATTTCGATGCAGATAGAAGCCAACACCTCGGTAGCCTTTATCGGCCCGTCGGGTTGTGGCAAATCTACCTTCCTCCGTTTGTTCAACCGCATGAATGACCTGATCCCCGACACACGTCTGGAGGGTAAGATATTCATCGACGGGCGGGACATATACAGCAAAGGGGAAAAAGTCGATACGCTCCGTAAAAACGTCGGGATGGTGTTTCAGAAACCGAACCCGTTCCCGAAGACAATTTTTGAAAATGTGGCTTACGGTCTACGCGTAAACGGCATTAAGGATAACGGATACATCGAAGAAACCGTAGTCAAAAGCTTGAAACAGGTCGTTCTCTGGGACGAAGTCAAGGACAAGCTGAAAGATTCGGCTTTCGCTCTTTCCGGCGGCCAGCAGCAACGCCTTTGTATCGCACGGGCATTGGCCATCTCACCTTCCATCCTGCTGATGGACGAGCCCACTTCTGCCCTCGACCCGATCTCTACAAGCAAGATCGAGGATTTGATCCATGAACTGAAAAAGGAATATACAATCGTGATCGTCACACACAACATGCAGCAAGCTGCGCGTGTAAGCGACAAGACAGGATATTTTTATTTGGGTGAACTGGTCGAATATGGTGAAACGCGTAAGATCTTCACCAATCCGGAAAAAGAATCGACCCAGAATTATATCACAGGGAGATTCGGGTGAGAAGATTTATGATTTATGAATTATGATTTATCATCGACACACAAATCATAATTCATAATCCATAAATCATAAATTATAAATCATAAATCACAAATCAAAACATGAAAGTTATTGAACAAGAAATAGCGGCGTTAAAGAATACGATCAACGAGATGTGGGCACTCGTCCACCAGCAGATATACAATGCCGGTGAAGCGATGCTGACCGGAGACAAGGAACTGGCCTACAAAGTGCTCAGCCGTGAACGCCGCGTGAATGCATTCGAGCTGAAGATCGACAGTGATTGCGAGGATATCATTGCCCTGTACGCACCGGTGGCTATCGACCTGCGTTTCGTACTTGCCATGTACAAGATCAATACAAACCTGGAACGCCTCGGCGACTTCGCCGAAAGTATCGCACGCTTCTCCGTCAACCTGCCGGAAGGAGAACCGATCGATCCGGAACTGGTAAAAATCGCACGCGTAGAAGAAATGTTACACGAACTTCTCGACATGATATCATTGGCTCAGGAGGCTTTTGAAAAGGAAAGTTCCGAAATCGCGTCACGCATTTTCCTGAAAGACAACATCATCGATGAGATCAATCACGATTCGACTCCTCTGATCGCCCAGTATATCGAAGCGCATCCGGGCAGCGCACTTGCCGGCCTTTACATGGCGGGCGTCATCCGCAAGATGGAACGCTTCGGCGACCATTGCACCAACATTGCAGAAGAACTGATCTTCTACCTGGATGCGAAGGTGATGAAGCACATCGGCAAAACGGAAGAAAAGTAATATCTTTGCAGCCAGAATCAAACATAATCGTAATCGACAATGAAACGACTAACGGCATTCTGGCTGTCAGCCTGCTTTTTATGCACTATTTCCGTACAGGCGCAATCATTTATTCCCGAACGGGACTCCTCCGATATTTCCCTGTTCGAATATGTAACGAAGATTCCCAAGCGCAATAATGTATTCAACCTGGATCTGGAAATGCACGCTTCTTTCAATACTTTCTTCACCGGGCACAAGCTGGATGAAGCCGCTTTCCGTTTCAACCATATCAAGATCGAGGCGACCGGTGAAGTAAACGACCGGCTTTTCTACTGGTACCGCCAGAACCTCAACCAAGGGAATGAAAGCATGGATCTGGAGAACCTGCCGGAATCGATCGAATATGCGATGATCGGCTATCGCCTCAACGATAAATTCACGATTACCTTAGGGAAACAGGATGCAGCCTGGGGAGGGTTCGAATATGACCTCGATCCGTATGCGATATATGAATACAGCGATATGAACGAATACATGGATTGCTATTTTACAGGGGTCACGTTTGGTTATCAGCCAACTCCTTCTCAAGAACTACGTTTGCAAGTAACAGACAACCGAATCGGGAGCATGGAAGACGCTTACGGCCTGCTTCCCGCCGGAATCGAAAAGCCACGTGCTCCGCTTTTCTACACGTTCAACTGGAACAGCAGTTATCTGGATGAGGTTCTGAATCTCCGCTACTCCGCCACAGCCGGAGAACAGGCCAAAGGGAAATGGATGTATATGGCATGGGCCGGACACAACGTTTGCACCGGTCCGTTCGATGGCTATTTCGATGTGATGTACACACGCGGTTCACTCGATCCGTTAGGTATCCTGACCGAGTTGGTTCCTCCGTCCAGTGAGAATGAAGAAAGCTCTGTCTGCTTGCGTAACATCCAGTATCTTTCACTCGTGGCAGAGATGAATTACCGCTTTCATCCGAAATGGAACGCCTTCGCCAAAGGAATGTACGAAACCGGGTCGGTCTATAAAGCGGGAGATGAAGAAGGAGAACTCCCGGACGGGAAATACCGTACGGCATGGGGCTTGCAGGCCGGCATCGAATTTTATCCGATGGCGGATGAAAACCTGCATATCTTCCTCACCGGAACAGCCCGCTTTTACAATCTGACGGAAAAAGCAAAAGCGCTGTGTGCTTCCATTGAAAACACACAACGCTTGTCGGTAGGGTTCATATACAAGTTGCCGCTGTATTGATCAAAACATCAGTACCAACTGATCTCCAGCCTGCAATTCTACTTTCAACATGCCGTCGACAACCGGGAGAGATACGGCTTTTTGGTTGATCTTGATGCCCATATTCGCCGAATCGGCCGGGAGTTTGATACGGAACGAACCGGGAACCAGGGCTTTCAAACCGGCTTCCGCCAAGCGACCTTCTTTCCATTTGGCAGATACTTCGCCGCCTCCGCGAACTTTCAGTCCTTTGAAACTGCCACTTTTCCAGGCGGAAGGCAGGGCGGGAAGCAGTTCGATTTCTCCCGTCTGGCTCTGTACCAGCATTTCGGCAATACCGGCACAACCGCCAAAGTTACCGTCTATCTGGAAAGGAGGATGCGCACAAAACAGGTTCGGATATGTCCCGCCGCCGTTCGTCATATTTGTCTTACGGTCCACACACGGACGGAGCAGGTCGGCAAACAACTTATAAGCATGGTTGCCGTCATGCAGACGTGCCCAGAAATTCATTTTCCACCCCATCGACCATCCCGTGCTCTTATCGCCACGGGCAATCAGCGACTTACGGGCAGCTTCGGCAAGTTCAGGTGTACGCTCCATTGATATCTCATTGCCCGGATACAGTCCATAGAGATGAGACACATGGCGATGATGAGGTTCAACCTCTTCGTAGGGTTCGAGCCATTCCATGATACGCCCGTCCTTGCCGATCGTCGTCGGCATCAGGCGGGCACGCTTGGCAGCCAGTTCGCCGGCGAAAGCAGAATCAAGTCCTAATATGTCGGCAGCCTCGATCGTATTGGTGAACAGTTCTCGGACGATCTGGTTGTCCATCGTCGAACCGGCACAGATATGCGCCGTCTTGCCATTCGGCAACTTATAACCGTTTTCAGGCGAAGTGGTCGGGGCTGTCACCAGATATTTGTTGCGGGGATCTTCCACCAACATATCCACAAAGAACAGGGAAGCTCCTTTCAAAACCGGATACACATCTTTCAGATATTCCTTATCCAACGTATAAAGATAATGCATGTACAAATGTTCGCAAAGCCAAGCGGCGGAAGTATTGGTTGCCCCCCATGACGGATGTTCGCCCGGTGCAGTGAATTCCCAGACATTTCCCAAGATATGCGTCACCCATCCACGGGCGTTATAATAAGCCTTAGCGGTCCGTTCGCCACTGGCAACCTGTTGTTTCGTCCACTCCACAAGCGGAAGATGAAGTTCGGAAAGGTTCGCCACCTCCGCAGGCCAATGGTTCATCTGAAGATTGATATTCAAATGATAGTCGCCGTTCCAAGGCGTATTGATCGTATTACACCAAAGCCCCTGTAGATTGGGAGGCAGCAAGCCCACACGCGTGGACGAGATCAGCAGATAACGGCCGAACTGGAAATAAAGCGCAGCCAACGAAGGATCGTCCGGGTTTTCGTGGAAAGCAGCCAAACGCTCGTCCATAGGCAAGTTTTCGCGGGAAGAATGTCCCAAATCCAGTTCCACACGGCCGAACAGGGAACGGTAAGCAGCAATATGCCCTTTCTTCAAAGAGGCGAAATCTTTCTTTTCGGCATTAGCCAGCAGGGAAGAGACCTTCCCTGCCAAATCCTTATCGAAATAATCGGTTGCCATGCTCACCAGCAGGATCGCTTCGGAGGCATTCCGCACGGAAACAGTCGAATCCCCCGGAGTCACATTTCCCCCTTTCGGCAGGATGACGCGGACACGCGAGGCATAGCGGAGGCCTTTCATCTCCAGCGTATCGACACCGTCAGGCAACTGCCCCTGCATCAGAAGGTCATTACCGTCGGCAGTCACCTTATAATGTTCGGGACGGTTCATCCCAAACGAGAAGTTCAGCGCCCTATCCGCATCGGCAGTCAAATGAATCACCCCCAAATCATCGGCAAAAGAGGTAAAGACTTCGCGGTTATACGTCACCTTTCCCCTTCTAAAAGAAGCTGTTGCAATCGCGTTGTCAAGATTCAATTCTCGTCTATATCCGAAGATCGAATCGGAAGTACCTTGATAATCGTAATTCAGCACGAGGTTACCTAGCAGTTGGTAACTGCCATACGGGACATTTGCCCCTTGCCCCTGTCCGCTCCCTTCGCCTTTGCAGACGAAAGTATTGTACATCAGTTCCTGTGCTTCGTCGTTACGTCCTTCGAACAGAAGTTTCCGGATCGTGCCCAACGAGTGATATGCCTGCGGGTTATCTGTATCCTGCTTACTGCCCGACCACATGGAGATCTCGTTCAAGACAATATTTTCCGTGTCGACACCTCCGTCCGGCATCAATCCGAGGCGTCCGTTACCCAACGGAAACGATGCTTCCCAAATTCCGGCCGGGGCATCGAAATGATAAGACAGCGGTTTGCCCGTTTTCACTTCCGGCATATTGCATCCTGCGAGGATCAGCAATACGAATAATAGACATTTTAGTTTCATAGTATTAAAATATTTAATAATTAGTTTCTCTGTTTTATCCTATTGTTTCTGTTACTTTTGGCTTGATCCGAAAGTAACAAAAATCAAGGCTCAACCGTCTGCTTTGGCTGTTATATAAGTGTCAGTATCGGCTATCCCCAAAGAGCTGTCAGGCTCTATATCCGGCCTAAGCAGACGAGCGTTTAGCGCAGAAACCGGAGTGAGCGCCCGGAGCGTCTGCTGTTTGAGCGAAGCGAGTTTCAGACGCGACAGTGAACCGAGGGGAATGGAGTAGCGAAGCAGCGTAAGCCTTGATCTTTTGGTTACTTTTCCATCCAGGGAAAAGTAACATCAGAAACTTTGCATATCGCAAAGCCTCTTATAATAGCCATCCAGTCCAATCAGTTCCTCGTGCCGTCCGCGTTCCACAATCTCCCCTTCATGCATCACGCAAATCTCGTCCGCATTACGAATCGTCGAGAGCCGGTGTGCAATCACGATCGTCGTACGGTTACGCATCAGGTTCTCCAAAGCCTCCTGCACCAAGCGTTCCGACTCGGTGTCGAGCGCCGAAGTCGCCTCGTCGAGGATCAGGATCGGTGGGTTCTTCAGAATGGCACGTGCAATGCTGATACGCTGGCGCTGTCCACCCGACAACTTGCCGCCACGGTCACCGATATTGGTATCATATCCATCTTCGCTCGCCATGATAAAATCATGCGCATTGGCGATACGGGCCGCCTCTTGGACCTGTTCGAGTGTAGCCCCTTCCACTCCGAAAGAGATATTATTGAAGAATGTGTCGTTAAAAAGAATCGCCTCCTGGTTGACATTCCCCATCAGGCTGCGCAGATCGTACAAGGTCGCATCACGCACATCCGTTCCGTCGATCGTTATGCTCCCCTTGTCCACATCATAGAAACGAGGCAGCAAATCCACCAGCGTGCTCTTTCCCGACCCCGACTGGCCGACCAGCGCTACCGTGCGTCCTTTCGGAATCGTCAGGTCAATGCCTTTCAGCACCCATTCATGCTGGTACTTGAACCAGACATCCCGGTAGCAAATACTTTCCGTCAGAGCAATCGGTTTCGGATCCTCAGGATCGTTAATATCGCTTTCCGCCTTCAGGATCTTATCGACGCGATCCATAGAGGCAAGCCCTTTCTGAATGGCATAAGAGGCCTTGCTCAGATCCTTCGCCGGATTGATTATACTGTAAAAAATCACCAAATAGTAGATGAAAGTAGAGGCGTCGATCGGACTGTTACTGCTCAAGATCAGCGTACCGCCATACCACAGCACGATCGCGATCGTGGCCGTCCCTAAGAACTCGCTCATAGGATGCGCCATCTGCTGGCGGCGGTAAATGCGGTTCGTCAGCCGCCGAAACGTTTCGTTGCTTTTCTCAAAACGGTCCTGTATCTTCGCCTCCGCATTGAAAGCCTTGATAACACGCAGGCCACCCAACGTCTCCTCTATCTGGCTCATCAGATAACCCCATTGTTGCTGTCCCTCGAACGATTTCCGTTTCAACTTCTTTCCGACCGCTCCCATCACATATCCGGCGAAAGGCAGCAGTATGAAGACAAAAAGCGTCAGCTGCCAGCTGATGGCGATCATCCCGATCAGGTAGATCAGGATCAGGATCGGGTTTTTGAAGAGCATATCAAGCGAACTCATGATCGAAGTCTCGATCTCGTTCACATCTCCCGAAACGCGTGCGATTATATCCCCCTTCCGCTCTTCCGAGAAAAAGCCCAGAGGAAGTTCCGTTATCTTGCGGTTGATCTGGTTGCGGATGTCGCGGACGACACCCGTACGGATCGGGATCATCGTATAAAAAGCCATATACATCGTCCCGACCTTCAAGAAAGTAGACACGATCAGGAAAACACCCAATATGATCAGCGTGAAGGAACCTCCTTTCGTCTCGATCATGTCGGACACGAACCAAAAGAAGTTGTTTTTCAGCAATTCCGGAGTCGCTTTCCAGGCTTCGAACGAGAAAGGGGCGAACGTCCAATCCGTATAGGTATAGGTTTCGTCACTGATTTTAAACAAGATATTCAGAATCGGGATGATTAATGCAAATGAGAACAGGTTCAAAATGGCAGACAGGACGTTAAATATCACATTCCACACCATAAATTTCTTATAGGGAGGCACAAAACGCCTCAGTATACGCAGAAAATCCTTCATGTTTGATCGATCAATTGAATTTGGGGCGCAAGTTACTCAATATCCGGCTGATTCCGGGCATTCCCGCTGTACTTTATTTCGTCCATCCTTATTCTTTAGCCCGCCAGCCCTGCTCTTTTAGGGCTTCCGATTACTCTCATAAGTCGTCCGCCGCCAAGCAGACAACTTATGGATCGTATCCGAAAAACGAATCTATTCCATAGAAGAATATAATATATCCAAAAGAATATGATAAAGAAGCAACTATAAAAAGTATATTTGCATCAATATAGTATAAACAAATGCTATAAAAGTATGAAAAAGATCTCTTCCTCCTTCCTGAAAAGTTTCAATTGGCTATTAACCAGCGTACTAATGCTGCTGGGATTCTCCACATGTGACTCTGAACCGGGAGCCGCCATGTACGGTACTCCTCATGCCGACTTTACAATCAAAGGAAAAGTCATAAACCAAGAAAATATGCCGATTCCGGATATTGAAATAAAATGTCTGGTAGAACATCATGGCGATAACAGACATTGGTTTGACACGATACCAGCTGTTTCCACAGATCCTGCTGGAGTCTTTCATTGCCAGTTTGAAGAATTTCCAACCGACAAATTACGGATCATAGCGACGGATATAGACGGTCCCAAAAACGGTTCATACGAAAAAGACTCTACGAACCTTACACTTTCCAGCGATGATTATAAGGGAAACACAGGAAGTTGGTTTAAAGGCTCTGTCGAAAAAGAAATAAAGTTCAACCTTAAAAGAAAAGACAAAGAATGAATAAACGTCCCGGATTACGCAAACGCCTTGCATTAGAATTATTCAGAAGCATCCGGAAGAACCGGGCCAAGATACATGAATTGCGTACGCTCTTTTGGGAGTGCACGCTCCGTTGTAACGCCTCCTGCCTCCATTGCGGTAGCGACTGCCATGTCTCGTCCGCCCATCCGGACATGCCGGTCGAAGATTTCCTGAAAGTGATAGACGAAATCACGCCTCACGTGGACCCGCATAAGGTGATGATCACGTTTACCGGCGGAGAAGCATTGGTCCGTAAAGATATCGAAGCATGCGGACGGGAATTGAACAAACGTGAATATCCCTGGGGAATCGTCTCCAACGGATTGCTGCTCAACCGCACACGACTGGACTCGCTATTGGCGGCCGGAATGCACTCCATCACCATCAGCCTTGACGGGTTCGAAGAGGCGCACAACTGGCTCAGGGGAAACCGCCGGAGCTTCGAAGGCGCTGTCAATGCCATTGCGATGCTGGCAGAAGAGAAGGAAATCGTCTGGGACGTCGTGACCTGCGTCAATCAGAAAAACTTCAAGGACCTGTTGCTGTTCAAGGATTTTCTGATCGAGCTGGGAGTCAAGAACTGGCGTATCTTCACCATTTTTCCTGTGGGCCGGGCGGCAGAGACACCGGAATTGCAGATCGACGACACACAATTCACTTGGATCCTCAAATTCATCCGTCATTGCCGCGCCGAGGGAAAGATACATGCGAGCTTTGCCTGTGAAGGTTTCCTCGGCAATTACGAGGGGGAAGTACGCGACCAGATTTTTCACTGCAATGCTGGTATCAGCACGGCATCGGTACTGATCGACGGATCTATATCCGGCTGTCCGAGCATCCGTGCCAACTTCCATCAGGGAAATATCTACAAAGACAGCTTTGTTGATGTCTGGAACAACGGCTTCAAAGAATATCGCAATCGAGAATGGGCACGGAAAGGACAGTGCGCAGACTGCGACATGTTCCGCTATTGCGAAGGAAGCGGCATGCATCTCCATGACAATAACGGCGACCTGATCACCTGCCATTATCGGAGAATTGAGAATTGACAAAGAGCAATTGACAATATCTTTCCCTCCCTAATTATCAATTCTCCATTGTCAATTGTCAATTGTTTCCTATCTTTACCCACGTAAACTAAAAAAACATCAATCATTTCATGAAAAATGCTCTTATCCTATCGGCCTTGCTGACATTAGGGCCGGTCTGTTTCGCTCAACAGACAGAAAAGTATCCTTTGGGCAATTATGAGGAACTTACAGACACCAAACCGCATGACGGCGCAGAAGTCTGGAACAAAATGACAACGCCAACCTGCCTCAGCTGGGGAACAACGGATATCCGCTACAAAAAACTGAATGTCCCCGACATCAAGAAGACAACCCGCTGGCAAGGGAAAGCCTGGAAAGGGGAACGCATCAATGCACAAGCCGTGTTGTGGACTAAAGAAGCGTTGGACGACGCAACGGTCACCGTCAGCGAACTGAAAAGTGGCTCGGCCGTAATCCCGGCTTCCGCCATCACGACAAACTTCGTACGCTATGTCATGACCGACGAGCTGAACAAGGACCGCAAAGGTGGTTGCGGACATCGCGAGAACAAGGCCGAATGGGATTCGTCTGTCGTAGCCGATGTCTTGGATATTGTAAAAATACAGGATATCAAAGCTTGTACGACACAACCGATCTGGCTGAACGTATGGGTTCCGTCAGATGCCCGCGCAGGGAAATACAAGGGGACGTTGACCGTTTCAGGAAAGAATTTCCAAGATATGAAACTCCAGGTAGAAATCGACGTGCTGAACCGTACGCTGCCAGCTCCGCAAGACTGGGCTTTCCATCTGGACCTGTGGCAAAATCCCTATTCCGTAGCCCGTTACTACCAGGTTCCTCTTTGGAGCAAGGAGCATTTCGACGCCATGCTTCCGATCATGAAGATGTTGGCCAATGCCGGACAACGGGCCATCACGACCAGCATCATGCATAAACCTTGGGCCGGACAGACGGAAGACCATTTCGACAGCATGGTAACCCGTATCAAGAAAATCGACGGGACATGGGTATACAGTTATGACGTATTTGACAAATGGGTGGAATTCATGATGAATGAAGTGGGGATCAAAGATATGATCAGTTGCTACACCATGATCCCTTGGGCTTTGACTTTCGACTATTACGATGAAGCGACCAGCCGGGTACAGTTTATCAATGTCAAACCTGGCGATGCCGAATATACCGAATACTGGGGTTCGTTCCTGAAAGACTTCTCCCGTCACCTGCGTAAAAAAGGCTGGTTTGAAAAGACTGCCATCTCTATGGACGAACGTCCTATGGAAGCCATGCGCGAAGCAATCAAAGTCATCAAGCAGGCCGATCCCGAATTCAAGATCACGCTGGCGGGCAACTATCATCCTGAAATCCAATCCGACTTGTATTACCTGAGTATCCCTTACGGCCATAAATTTCCAGAAGACGTAAAAGCCGAACGCGAACGCAAAGGACAGATCAGCACGGTCTACACGTGTTGCTCGGAAGCCTTTCCGAACACCTTCACATTCTCCGATCCGGCCGAAGCTACTTGGACAGCCCTGCATGCCATCGCCGGAGGCTACGACGGTTACCTGCGCTGGGCCGTAAACAGTTGGACAGCCGATCCCTTGCGCGACTCACGCTTCCGCACTTGGGCAGCCGGCGATACATACAGCATCTATCCTGGCCCCCGCAGTTCGATCCGTTTCGAACGTTTGGTCGAAGGTATTCAGGACTGCGAAAAAATCCGTATCCTCCGTGAAGAGCTGGCAGCCAAAGGGGCTAAAGGCAAATTGAACAAATTAAACAAAGCAGTGGCTAAATTTACCCCGGAAGGCCTGTCCGAAACTCAACAGTCGGCAGCCGAAATGGTAAATGAATTGAATAAATTGCTGAACTCGCTGTAAGCATTCGCCGCTTAAAAACAAAAAAATCATAAAAAAATCCCCGGAGAGTGCATGACTCCCGGGGATTCCTTTTATCTTTACAGCATCGGAACCGTTAGCTCAGCTGGTTTAGAGCGCTGCCTTGACAGGGCAGAGGTCGCCGGTTCGAATCCGGCACGGTTCACACTCCGCCATAAAGCGCCAACCGGCGCCTTTCTTTTTACTTTTCCCGAATAAATACATTAATCGGCGTTCCCGTAAAGTTCCAGTTTTCCCGGATCTTGTTTTCCAGGAAGCGTTTGTAAGTCTCTTTGATCCATTGCGGCAAGTTACAGAAGAATACAAACGAAGGAACCTGGCCGGCAGGAAGCTGCGTAATATATTTAATCTTGATATATTTTCCTTTCCAAGCAGGAGGCGGATAGTTCTCGATGATCGGCAGCATGATTTCGTTCAGCTTGGCTGTCGGAACACGGCGCTGACGGTTTTCGTATACATCTTTGGCTGTTTCCAGCACCTTCAGAATGCGCTGTTTTGTCAATGCCGAAATAAACAGGATCGGAAAATCGGTAAACGGAGCCAGACGCTCACGAATCGCACTCGTAAAGGTATCAATCACCTTTTGGCTTTTATCTTCCACCAAATCCCATTTGTTCACACAAACGACCAAGCCTTTCTTGTTCTTCTGAACCAAAGAGAAGATGTTCAAATCCTGACTTTCGATACCTCGGGTGGCATCCAGCATCAACACGCAGACATCCGAATTCTCGATGGCGCGGATCGAACGGATCACGGAATAGTATTCCAGATCCTCATTCACCTTCCCCTTCTTACGGATACCGGCCGTATCCACCAAATAGAAATTCAGGCCGAACTTGTTATATTTCGTGTAAATAGAATCACGGGTCGTGCCAGCAATATCCGTCACAATATGGCGGTCTTCACCGATAAAGGCGTTGATCAAAGAAGATTTGCCTGCATTCGGACGGCCGATGATGGCGATACGGGGCAGCTCTTCTTCGAGCATCTCCTGCTTGTCATCCGGAAGCGTAGCAACGATTTTATCCAACAAATCGCCTGTACAAGAACCGTTGATAGCAGAGATACAGAAAGGGTCACCTAATCCGAAAGAATAAAATTCGGCAGAGGAGGGATGCAATTCGAAGTTATCCGCTTTATTGGCCACAACAATCACAGGCTTCTTGGCACGACGCAGGATAGCAGCTACTTCGTTATCCAAATCCGTAACTCCATTCAAGACATCAACGACAAACAAGATCACGTCTGCCTCTTCAAGAGCGACTTTCACCTGCTTGTTTATCTCTTCTTCAAAAACATCATCCGAATTAATCACCCATCCGCCGGTGTCAATCAGCGAAAATTCTTTACCTGTCCACTCTGCCTTGCCATACTGACGGTCGCGGGTAGTGCCTGCTTCCTCGTTGACAATCGCCTGGCGCGTCTGTGTCAAACGGTTGAAGAGGGTGGACTTTCCTACGTTGGGTCTACCAACTATTGCAACAATATTTCCCATAAACAACTTTTTCTGTCTGTGCTGTTAATTAATCCTGCTGATAACCGAAGTTCTTCAGCATGTTGTCCCGGTTACGCCAGTCTTTTTCTACTTTGACAAACATTTCCAGGAAAACCTTCTTATCAAAGAAGCGTTCGATATCCTTACGTGCCATAGCACCTACCTTTTTCAATGCCTGGCCACGATGCCCGATGATGATTCCTTTTTGGGAATCGCGTTCAACAATAATGAGCGCTTTGATATGAATCAGCTCGGCTTCTTCTTTAAACAGCTCAACAACGACTTCCACCGCATACGGGATTTCTTTCTGATAATACAGGAGAATCTTCTCGCGAATGATCTCCGTCACAAAGAAACGTGCCGGCTTATCGGTAAGCGCATCTTTCTCGAAATAGGGAGGAGACTCAGGCATCAGATCTTCTACCCTACGTTTCACGTAATCTATATTAAAATTCGAAAGGGCGGAGATCGGAATGATCTCAGCTTTCGGAAGAAGTTCTTTCCACTCGGCTACCAGCTTTTCCAATTCTGGTTGGGTGGTCGTATCGATCTTGTTAATCAGTAACAGGACCGGACATTCCACTTTCTGGACCTTCTGGAGAAATTCTTCATTCTTGTCGATCTTTTCGACGACATCGGTTACATAAAGCAATACATCGGCATCACCAAGTGCCGACTGAGAGAAATTAAGCATAGATTCCTGCAACTTATAATTCGGATGCAGGACTCCCGGCGTGTCAGAATACACAATCTGCATATCTGCGGTATTCACGATCCCTATGATTCGGTGCCGCGTTGTCTGTGCTTTCGAAGTGATGATCGAGATACGCTCTCCCACCAAACGGTTCATCAACGTAGACTTCCCGACGTTCGGATTACCGACAATATTAACAAAGCCGGATTTATGCTTGTTTTCCATTATATCCCCATTTAAGATAAATTGCACCCCAAGTAAAACCGGCGCCAAAAGCGGCAAGAATCAGATTATCGCCTTTCTTCAGTTTGTCTTCCCACTCCCAAAGGCAGATAGGGATTGTCCCGGCGCTGGTATTTCCGTATTTCTGGATATTGATCATCACCTTTTCCATGTCCACACCCAGACGTTTTGCTGTCGCATCGATGATGCGCAAGTTTGCCTGATGAGGCACGATCCATGCGATATCATCGTGTGTCAGCCCGTTCCGTTCGGCAATCTCGGCAGCAACATCAGCCATATACGAAACTGCGTACTTAAAGACATATTTGCCATCCTGGAAAACGAAATGTTCGCGATTATCCACCGTATCGTGTGAAGGAGGATAGGCCGAACCGCCGGATTTCATAATCAGATGTGAATAGCCTACACCATCGGTACGCAAGATCGTATCCATCACACCCACTTCTTCCGTTGTAGGTTCGAGCAGCACAGCACCACAGGCATCGCCGAACAAAGGACAGGTAGAACGATCTTGATAGTCCGTTATAGCAGTCATTTTATCGCCTGCCACAACAACCACTTTCTTATAGCGTCCCGAACGGATATAATTGGAACCTGTTTCCAAGGCATACAAAAAACCGGCACAAGCCCCCTGCAAATCGAAAGTCATTGCATTCTTGCAACCGGTATGGTAAGCTATAATGGAGGAAGTGGTCGGGAAATGATGGTCAGGCGTAGTTGTTGCTGTGAGGATCACTTCTATCTCTTCCGGGTTCACATTTGTCTTTTCGAGTAACTGCTTCACAGCCCGTATACCCATATATGAGGTTCCCAAGCCCTCACCTTTCAAAATTCGGCGTTCTTTGATGCCAACACGCGTCATGATCCATTCATCCGTCGTATCCACCAACTTCGAAATATCTTCGTTCGTCAACACATCTTCGGGAACGTATCCGCCTACGCCTGTTATTACCGCATTTATCTTATCCATATCTTTAAAAATAAAAAGGACTATATATCCCAATTAAAAAAAAGCCCTAAAAATACTTTTAGGGCTATTTCTTGGTTTATCAAAACTTAATCAGTTAGGATAAACTTACACAGCTGCTTCTTTTTCGATAGCTAACTTACCTCTGTAATAGCCGCATTCGCCGCATACAGTGTGATAAATGTGCCATGCGCCGCAGTTCGGGCAAATAGCCATTGTGGGAGCAACAGCCTTGTCATGAGTTCTTCTCTTGGCTGTTCTTGTCTTACCTTGTCTTCTTTTAGGATGTGCCATGTTTTAATTTATTTAATTGTTATCATTCTCAAGTAAACCTTTCAGACCATCCCATCTCGGATCTGTTGCCACAGGTACGTCGTCATCAATCGCGATATCTTCTTCCACGCTATCGTCTTCGTACTCTTCATCTCCGTCTTCAGTGCTTCTGGCGGTATGCTTCTTCAACTTGGACGACATAGCCTTATTACATTTTCCCGGAGCATGTACATGCTTCATAGGAATTGCCAATGCAATAAATTCATACAGGAACCACGCGAGGTTAATAGCACCTTCGTCTTCCGGTATAACCACTACTTCGTCACTTTCTTCGGCATATTCTTTACCGAACTTTACCACCAGGCGATTATGCGTGTCGATTGGGATTTCCATATCGTCCAGACATCTGTCGCACGGAACCATAACAACACCTTCAATCTGAAAGTTCATTTCAAACATCATGGAAGACCGTTTTACCGTGAGGTTAACCTTCACTTTGCCCTTCTGGACTTGGTCTCCATCAATATCCACAAAAAACTTATTCTCCAATAAATACTCGAATTCGTGTATTCCTGGAGTGAGATTTTTCAAATCTACATTATATAATTTAAACTTTCCCAAAGCCTTTTAGTGTAAAAACCTTGCAAAGGTACGAAAAAACTAAACACAAATGCAACATCTTTGCAGTTATTTTTTACTATCTAAGATTTTAGCCCTTATATTTCCGAAGCTCAATTCGAAAAGTCGTGCCTTTGCCGACTTCCGAACTCTTAACAAATATCCTTCCGCCGTGATAAGATTCGATAATACGCTTTACCAGAGACAAGCCTAGTCCCCACCCACGCTTTTTGGTCGTATAACCGGGATTAAATACGGTTTTAAACTTAGATTTGGCGATCCCCTTCCCGGTATCGGTCACATCGATACGAACGACTTTATCACGTTCCTCCACCTGAAAAGTGATTTCCCCCTGCCCTTCCATTGCATCTACCGCATTTTTTGTCAGATTCTCTATAACCCAAGCAAAAAGAGAGTCATTCATCAACACCGGAACCGGCCCGTCGGTAAGATGCGTATAAATCTTGACCTTCGAAGAAATACGTGTGCTCATATAGCTCAAGGCCGAACGGATAGAATTATTGATATCCACTGGGACTGGGTCCGGATTGGAACCGATCTTGGAAAAACGCTCCGCAATCGTTTCCAAACGCTTCACATCTTTTTCCATCTCGTTCAAGAGAGAAGAATCTATATCTTTTGTCCGCAGATATTCCACCCAAGCTATCAAAGACGAAATAGGCGTTCCTAACTGATGAGCCGTTTCTTTAGACAGTCCAACCCACACTTTATTCTGTTCGGCCTTCTTCGTGCTTGCAAGCGCCAGAAAAGCAATCACAATAAAAACGAATACAACCGTAAGCTGCGCATAAGGATAAATCAACAATCGCTTTAGGATGACAGAATCGTCATAATAGACATATTGGAAAGTTCCATCCTCCATATCGATCACAATCGTATTTTTGCTTTTCAGCTCCTTTACTTTTGCTTTTTTAAATTCTTCCACATCATTTTCGGGGAAGCTTATATTCTTTACGAACATGACGCTGTCTTTGTCATTACAAAGTACAACCGGGATAGTCGTATTTCCTTCCAGGATTTTCAAAACAAGAGACAAATCCACAGCCGTATTCTTACTTGCCGTCAAACGAGTAGCCTCCGCCCATACTTCCATTTTCTGGCGTTCTTCCTGGGCCAGATCTTTTATCAGCATATCAGAAACAACAAGTGAAGCGATCGCGATCAGGATAGCCGTAAAAATAAATACAAACTTCAATCGTTGGCGGGAATCATATATACTTTTCATATCGAAATATTCAGTCAATATATATTGAACGATAAAGATAGAATAATATTATATTATACCAGAAGAAGTATCCGGGAACGAAAAAAGCCGACTCAAAACTGAATCGGCTTCCTTCACGGAGAACTTT